>Ga0265595_1000538_pt1 | contig 33645 bp, 34 predicted proteins | sample saktaG_15_FD_190148 | JGI IMG/M metagenome (GOLD analysis project Ga0265595, IMG submission 190148) | Saline water microbial communities from Sakinaw Lake, British Columbia, Canada - sak_2013_06_06_50m | ecosystem: Environmental > Aquatic > Non-marine Saline and Alkaline > Saline ...
TTAAAGCACGGAATAAGCGAAAACGGGAAGGGTGAGGAAAAAAAGGTTTTAATGGCGCTTTGGCCTATTTTAGATGAATTCGTTTCAAATATTAAGAAGCATATAGATTTCTATCAAGAACACGCTTTGCACGAACACCTGTCTTCAAAAAAAGGGGTACAGAAGATTATTCTTTGCGGGGGCGGAGCTAATTTAAAGGGCTTACCGGCTTTTCTTTCACAAAGATTGGGAGTTATAGTAGAAGTTGGAGATCCATTTATTAATTTGGGTACAGGGCCAAGGGGTGGAGAGGTCAGCAAGATCGATTTTCCGTCCTTTGCCGCCTGTTTGGGGCTTGCCCAAAGAGCAGTAGACTGCAAGGAGTATGAATATTAAGTTGCTCTTATTGCCATAAAATGATTAATCTTTTACCACAAAAAGAGAGAGATATGCTTTATGAAAAGCAATTGGAAAAACTCATCATAGTTTTAGGGATGACTATTTTAATTGGGCTAGTATGTTTGTTTCTGATTTTACTATCTGTAAGATTATATATTTTGGGTCAAACAACTTCGCAGAGATTTGAATTTGAGGGTGCCCAAAAAAAGGTTCAATCATCTGAATCGTTGAATCTAAAAAATATGATATTAGAATATAATGGTGTTTTATCTAGGGTAGATTTATTTTATAACAATCAGTTATACATGAGCCAAATATTAGGTGTTTTGTTTGGAGTTTCAAAGCCAGAAGGGCTATATTTTACAGCAGTCTCAATAGATACGACACAAGAAAATGCAGATGAAGTGGGAATCGTTCTCTCTGGGGTTAGCGGCACAAGAGACGAATTAACTAATTTTAAAAAAATTATAGAAGAGGAAAAAATGATTAAGAGTGCCTATTTCCCCCCAGAGAGCTGGGTAAGTGCTAAAAATATTAATTTCAATATAACCTTAAAAGTATTAAAAGAAGAGGTCGGGAACAATAGAAATACCGATGAATAAAAGAAGTTATATAATTATATTGGTTTTTTTACTCCTTTCTTTACTTGTAATAGCGTTTTTTTTGTGGCCTTATTTTAATGAAATAAGGATGCAATCCAAGGAGTTAGTATCAGAAAGGGATCGTACATCTTCTCTTAATATGCAAATTAGAGAGCTGCCCAGCTTTAAAAAAGAGTATGATAGTTACCTACCAAATATGCAAAAAATCGGGAAAATGTTTATTGATCCACAAGACCCCATAGCCTTCATTGAATTTATGGAAAACGCCGCGCTAGATTCAGAAATTGTTTTAAAGGTGTCTCCACAATTCTCGTCTGAGGATGAATCTAGAAGCATTGCTTTCCAGTTGGCGGGTAATGGTATTTATAATAAGGTTTTAAATTTTATAAAAAAATTGGAGTATGGCCCATATTTAATTAATATCGAGGATCTAAATATAAGCATCCAGAAAGAAGGAGGTGCGCCGAAAACAAATATTGTGAAAGATCTTTCCGAAGAAGTTCAGGCAAATTTATTAATAAGAGTCTTATCAAAATAAATTTATATGAAGGATTCTCCCGCAAACTTCCATATTTTAAAAGGTTTTAAAAAAATGCTTTGGTTTTTAGGTGAGCATGCCTTTTCAGTCATTTTAGTTTTTATATTAATCAACACAATATCTGGCGCGCTCATAATTTATGTTTATATAATTTTGGCACAAGGCAAAGATATTTCAATCGACAGTGAATCGTTTAAATTTAAGGAAAGTACTTATCAGAAGGTTATAACTCAACAAGAAAAAAATCAACAACATCTGGACGCAATCGAGCAAAGTAGCTCCGAAAATTTTCAGGAAGATGGTTTATAAACTTGCGCGATATTATCTGTTCGGTTATTATTAAACATATGACTCAAACACCCCCCAAAATTTTAATAGTGGACGACGACGAAAGTTTTCTACTTATTTTAAAAAATGAATTTACAGAAGCGGGTTTTTTGGTTGCGACTATCAAGGATGGCAAGACGTGTCTATCTGAGGTAAAAAAAGAGAAGCCGGCTCTTGTTATCACAGATATTATGCTTCCAGGGATAGATGGAGTAGAAACGGCGAAGAAGATTAGGCAGTTGGACAAGGATTTACCCATTATATTTCTTAGTAACGTAACCGATTCAGAATATTTAGATAGCGCAAAGGATATAGGAAATTGCGATAGATTAGTCAAGGCGAACGTACAGATAAGTGATATCATAGCAAAAGCGAAAGAGATGTTGAATATTAAATAGTTTGTTTTATGACGTGTTTTTGTAGAGGAAGAAGACGGTAAATAAAAAGTCGCCTTTTCGGCGGCTTTTTGGTAGAATAGGGTATATAGTGTAACTTATTTCATTATGGGAGACGAAAAAACAAATGCAATAACCGCCGAGGAGCTGACCGAGGAAATCACGAAGGATTTCTACCAGCCTGATTATTTTAGCAAGTTTAAGATAAATGGCAGAAAGAGGAGGGCAGACATGAGTGCTATTATTCCTACGTACAATAGGTGTCCATTTAGTAAGGACTCTGAAAACTACAAGTACAACCCCTTGGCAGTGGCTATTACCGCTCTTTTAATGCAAAAATCAACCATCAAAGAGATTATTATAATAGACGACGCATCAACAGATCATACCGAGAAGGTTGTTAAGGATTTTATGGTGGAAGCTAGTGCGACAAAAGGAGTGGAAATTAAGTATTTTAAAAATGTTAAAAGGTTGGGAAGTTCTATTTCTAGAAATATAGGAGCCAAACACGCTTCATCAGAATATCTTTTTTTTCTTGATGATGATTGTGTACCGACACCATATTTAAGCTTTGTGGCGATGATAGCTATCAAAAAGCTAGAAAAGGAAGATAGCAATTTTGCAGTATTAGTGTTGCCTGTGTATGATAGGGCCTCTTTTCCCAGAGCCGTTATCAAGATTAGAGATCTGACAAAAACCTTCTTTAAAAGGGAAAATAAAAGCGCTTCTCTAAATTCTATTCCGCTTGAGTATATGCAAACAAGAGGGAATTTTTTAAATAAAACCTTGCAGATATTAAAACCAATAAAGGTTTATCAGACATGGGGGCATTTTATAGTAGAGAGAAGCAAGTATCTTGATGTGGGCGGTTTTCCCGATTTTGCGGTTTGGCCAAATAAGGCCGGAGAAGAGCAGGAATTTGCATGTAAGCTTACAGAAAATGCATACAACTTATATTATCTTCCAGACCCCAAAGCGTCTTCTTATCACGGCGCCTATGGAGCCAAACTTGGAAAGTTCATCGGGAAGGACTGGATGTCGGATCTGACCTGCGGAAAACTAAGCTTGGTTGAATTTTCTGAAATATGTGACAATGGCATAATGTCAGGAAATAGGGTTGACACTAAAGGCTATATCTACTCGAGAATTGTTGCTACATTTTGCATAATATATAAAAGGAATATAAAAGAAGCTATTAATTGGGCTAGGAATAGCTATAATGATTTTGTAGTTCTTAATAAGAAAGAATGGTATCCGGCTTATGCTAAGGAGCTGTTTGTCGATAGGAAGGAGCGAGAGGAAATATGGCATATGGCAATAAGCGATGGATTAAATCTTTTGTTTGGGGCGGAACAGAAAAAGTTAGCAAAGCTCAACGGATTCATTAAGTCCCTAAAAAAGAAAGGTCAGCTTGAAGAATATGCGCAAAAGCATATGTTGCACATTGGTTTTAAAAGAGTACTTAAAAAACTTTTAAAATAAAGATAATGAAGGTTTTTTCAATAATTCAGCCGTCATCATTTTTGCCCCGAAGGCCCCAAGAGGATTATTTGTTTATTTCAAAAAAATATCCGATTTTTACTGTGGCTGATGGAGTTACTCTCCAATTAAAGAAGGGCATTGAATATCCTAAGGTATCGGGGGCAGCGGAAGTCGCCGAAATTTTATGTAAGACAGTTATCTCTGAAGCAGAAAAAAGATACGATAATTTTAAGGAATCAGACCTGGGTGAAGTTTTTGAAAATTCCAATAAGCCACTTGCAGGCTACAACGCGCTTCACGGAAGAGCAAAAGAGACGATTAACTATTTTGACGTTGATTTTTTTTCGGCTACGACAGCCCTTATGCTCGTCAAAAATAGTAAGGCTTATTGGTGTTCATTGTGCGACTCTGGGGTGATTGTTCTAAATAAGAATGGGCGGAGAATTTTATCTTCCCCGATTTCGCCACCCGATAAAGGGGAATTTCTTCCGGTGGGTTGGAAAAAGATGGCAGAAGAAAAAAGAGCGAAAGTAATGCATAGTTATAGAAATAAAATTGGGCCAAACGGAGAGTTACTTGGTTATGGTGTCGCCGATGGCGAAAAGGGAGCTGTGAGATATCTTAACTCCGGAAAAATAGATCTAAACGAGGAAGACCTGATTTTAGTTTATACAGATGGGTTCGAAGAATATTTGAAATTAGGTGAGTTTAATAAAATTTTTACTGAATGGCCACGTGATTTAAAAAGGAGATTAGATTTACTTATGACCAAGATGGAAAAGAAATCTAAAAAGAAATATGGACTAGAGAGGTCACTTATTGCTATTAAAATATAATCAATCAAATAAAATATGTTTTATTGGCTTGTTATAATAATTTTAGCTTATCTATTTTTCGGTTTTGGCTCTTTTGGAGATAAGCTTGTTTTAGCTGGTCGCCCAAAACCAAATACATATTCCTTCTACATTGGAGTTTTTGGTTTGGTCACCGCCTTTTTTGTAATGCCGTTTATAAAGCTTGGCATTCCAAATAGCTCAACACTAGCCTTATTGGCATTGGATGCTATTGTGCGTATATTGGGAATATATAGTATGTTTGTGGCTTTAGAGAGCTTTGAGGTTTCAAAAGTCTTACCTACGATTGGCGCAATTCAACCTCTATTTATTTTAGTTTTAACCTGGATTTTTTGGGGTCCTCAGGTTATGACCGTGATAGATGTCTTAGCTTTTTTAATGCTTTTTATAGCTAGTATTATTATATCAATTGAAAAGACTCCAAAAATTACGGGGCGATTTATAAAAATCACACTTTTTTCTTCCTTGATGTTCTCTTTAGATTATGTTTTTCTGAAGCTTATTTTCTCTAGTCAACCTTTTTGGCAGGGGGTTGTCTGGGTACAATTATTTATTTTTATCTTTGTGTTGGCCTTTCTTATTCCTAAGAAGTCTAGAAAAGAGATTTTTGCGAAGCGCCTTATCTCTGACAAAAAGAATCAAACGTTATTTCTTTGCGCCCAAGTCACAGGTGGGGTAGGAAATTTGCTTCAAAGTTTTGCCATATCTTTAACACCCGTTATTTTCCTGGCCACAATTAATGCTTTAAGGGGAATCCAATATGCATTTCTTTTTCTTATTACGTTGTTTGTTTCTTTCTTTTTTCCAAGGATTATGAAAGAAGAAGTAACGGGGAAAATCATTCTACGGAAATCAATTTCTATATTGCTTATAGTAATTGGCCTTGCAATATTGGTAATCTATTAATAGAAAATTAAATTAAAATAAAAAACCCCGCAAATGCGGGGTTTTTTATTGCGATTACTAGGATAAATGTTTTGAAACTAATTTTGTCATTTCAAACATATCTACTACTGCCTTTCCGCCAAATACTACTTTTAGCTTGGCGTCAGCGACTATATTCCTTTTTGCTTTTGGGTCTTGTAGGTTATTTTTCTTAATGTACGCCCAAAGTTTTTTTACAACCTCAGATCGTGGCATTGGACCCTTTCCTACAACTGCCTCTAAATCAGCAGAGAGGGTTAGTGGCTTCATGAAAGCCGAATTTGCTTTTCCTGGCATTTATAAATAACTGTTTGATTAGTAATTTTTTCTGTTTTGTTCAGCCACCATAATGGGGGTGAATTATTTCGAAAAGCTGCTAACCAAGCGGTTTTTAATTAATTACCTAAGTTAATATTGTGCTTATACTATAATGTTGGCATATATTCTTCTCTGGTGCAAGGGGGACGTTTCTTATTTGACGAGCAAAGTCGCAATCCCGCGGCATTTTTTTATAAAAACCCTCCCCGATAGCATGGCTTATTTACGGGGAGGTGGAGGGATCTAGTTAGCCGTTTTTTTAGTTAGGCGGGCAAAAAGTCAATGGGTTATGTCCGCTTTTATACCCAGTTTCGGGGCTTGATTCCTCTCCAAAAATGGAGTAAAATAGGTAAATATAGTATCAATATAGACATGCAGAGAAACATTATAATAGAGGCGAAAGAGGAGGAAATACTTCTTAAAAACCTTGAAGAAAGGACTGACGTGAAAGCCGAAAGAATTAAGAAGCTTTTGAATTTTCCTGATCTCACAAAGAAGGACAACTCTCCTGTAAAGATTTTAGTCAACCAGATATTAAAACTTCCAAGGTTTGAAGATTTTTACTTGGTTAACTTTCCGAGGGCAGTCACCGTGGAGCAAAACTTTGACCTATTAAATACTGCGAAGAACCATCCCAGCAGAAGCGAAACTGACACATATTATTTAGACGATGGTCATGTTTTGAGAACACAGACAACTGATATGTGGTCCTTCTGCCTGAGAGATGAGGGATTTTTAAAAATATTAGAAGGAAATGGTTCCGTTGGCGCCTTATCTCACGGAATAGTTTTTAGGAAAGACGAAATTGATAGAAATCATTTTCCGGCGTTTCACCAAATTGACGGATTATTTATCTGCAAAAAAGATAAAAAAATTATAACCCAAAGCGATTTAGAGGAAGTGGAGATTGATATCGCAAAAAGTATTTTTGGCAGTGATGTCGAATACAAGTTTTTAGTCGATTCCTTTCCGTTTACCGATCCGTCGGTTGAAATGGATATTAAAATGGGGGATAAGTGGATGGAAGTTGTAGGGTCTGGCTTGGTTCATAAGCAGGTTTTAAAAAATTTCGGTTTGGACCCAGAGGTCTATAATGGATGGGCATTTGGTTTTGGAATAGATAGATTGGCTATGGTGAAGATGAATATTCCAGATATTAGAATTTTATGGTCCAACGACCCAAGAATTACAGGTCAGTTTAAAGACATAAACAGTAAATTTAAGGAGGTCAGCAAATATCCGGAAACCTCAAGAGATATTTCTTTCATTATTGATAAAGATATAAGTTTAAATAACTATTACGAGATCGTTAGAGATTTTGCGGAAAATTTGGTTGAGGAGGTAAAATTAGTTGACGAATACGATGACGAGGAAAAATTTGGAAAAAATAAAAAAAGTTATACGTTTAGAATTGTTTACCGGTCACCAGAAAGAACATTAACCTCAGAAGAGATAAACAAGATTCAGGAGGAAATTCGCGAAGAAACTAAAAAAGAATTAAATGCAACCTTACGTTAATAAAAATATTCGATTATGAAGCTAAACATCAAAAGCGCAGAAGAAAAACCGGAAAAGAAAGAAATAAAAGCCGAACCTTCTAAAAAAGAGAAGCCAGTTTTGGTTAAGAAAAGAGTGGAAAAAGTTACAGAGAAAGAAAAACCAGTCAAAGCAGAAAGGGCCGAGCCGGCGAAATCGGAAAAAAAACCTGTTGAGGAAAAAAATGAACCGAAAGAGGAGAAGAAACCGGAAGTTAAGATTGAACCGAAGAAAACAAGAAAAGAGGGTGAGTATACTGCTAAAGACATTTATGTTTTAAAAGGCCTAGAGCCGGTAAGATTAAGACCTGGAATGTATATTGGTTCTACTGGAGTTGATGGTTTGCATCACTTAATTTGGGAGGTGGTAGATAACTGTTTGGACGAAGCGATGGCAGGATACGCAAAAAATATATCGGTTATTTTATTACCCAATGATAGGGTCACAATTTCTGATGACGGTAGAGGAATTCCCGTCGAAAAACACCCCGACACAGGTAAATCAACATTGGAAACAGTTTTAACTACTCTGCATGCGGGAGGAAAATTTGGAGGAGAAGCATACAAAGTTTCTGGCGGATTACACGGAGTTGGTATTTCTGTTGTATGTGCACTTTCCACATATATGCTTTCTGAGGTGCATAGAGACGGCGGTGTTTACCAGCAGGAATATTTTAGAGGAAAACCAAAGACAGCTGTAAAAAAAGTTGATAATGCAAAAGACACAGGAACAATACAGACGTTTGAAGCGGACCCTGAAATTTTCAAGGAAATAAAATACGATCCAAAAAGAATTTTAAGCCACTTGCGTCAACAAGCATATTTAACTAAGGGAGTTAAAATTATTTTCCGTGACGAAAGAAAAAAGGGGGAAGAGACTAGCTACGCTTTTTATTTTGAAGGAGGAGTGGGTTCATATGTCAAATATCTCGTTGAAGCGAACACGCCAAGACATCCTAATATTTTTTCTGTTTCTGCCGAAAAAGATGGCATTTCAGTTGAAGCCGCTTTTCAATACACGCAAGAGATGGAATGTACTGAAGAATCATTCGCGAATAATATTTATACAGTAGAAGGAGGAACGCATATATCTGGGTTTAGAACAGCTCTCACAAGATCCTTAAATGATTATGCTAGACGAGAGGGGCTTCTAAAGGAGAAGGATGAAAATTTTTCTGGAGATGATGTGAGGGAGGGTTTAACGGCCGTCGTTTCGGTAAAAATACGCACCCCCCAATTTGAAGGTCAAACGAAAGCAAAGCTTGGGAACCCGGAAGCAAAGAGTGCAGTTGAGACAGTAATTGCAGAAGGTCTTTCTGATTACCTTGAAAGAAATCCTTCTGATGCAAGGTCTATTATAGAAAATTGTCTTCTGGCGACTAAGGCAAGATTGGCTGCCAAGGCTGCTCGGCAAACAGTATTAAGAAAGGGTGCTCTGGAGGGCCTGGCTCTACCAGGTAAATTGGCAGATTGTCTTTCAAGGAAGCCCGAGGAATCGGAGATATATATTGTTGAGGGAGATTCCGCCGGCGGTTCGTCAAAACAAGCGAGAGATAGAAGATTTCAGGCAATTTTACCATTAAGGGGAAAAATACTGAACGTGGAAAGGGCCAGGCTGGATAAAATGTTGGCGTCAAAAGAAATTAAGGCTCTAATTATTGCCATGGGAACCGGGATAGGAGAAGATTTTGACATTGAAAAGTTGAGATATCACAGGATAGTGATTATGACCGACGCTGACGTTGACGGGGCGCACATAAGAACATTACTTTTAACATTCTTTTATAGGCACTTTAAACCCATTGTTGACGCAGGACATATTTATATTGCGCAACCACCCTTGTACAAAATATCATCTGGTAAAAACGCCAAGTATGCGTATTCTGACGACCAGCGAGACAAGATTGTAAAAGAGATGGACAAGGCGTCTGTTAATATACAGCGCTATAAAGGTCTTGGAGAAATGAACCCAGAACAACTTTGGGAGACAACAATGAATCCGGAAAACAGAACCTTGTTGCAGGTAACAGTTGAAGATGCCGTTCAAGCAGACAGGACACTTGATATATTAATGGGGGAGCAGGTTGCACCAAGAAAAAAGTTTATCCAAACACACGCGAAGTCAGCTAAAAATCTGGATATATAATCTAATAAAAAACTCGCCCGCTAAAGGCGAGTTTTTGATTACTAGTAATTATTGACAAAGAAGAATATTAGTGGTAAATATTATTAATAGTGTCGTGTGTAGTTCTTTGTTTCTATTCCCTTCAAGGAAGGAGCCGACAATGAGCGAGTTATCTGTTGCAGAAATCCTGAGACTGCAGGACCAGTGTGGGCGAGAAGTTCGCAATCTACTGGCGGGCGGGTTATTAATGGCAAGTCTTACCGACGAGGATAAGGCGGCCTTAGAGTCATTAGCTCAACGCATAGGGATTTCATACGTTAGCCTAAGCGCGTTTATTGAGCTTGTAGCTCCTATTTATTTACTTCTCAGGGGGTGCCAAAGTCGGGCAGACATAGATGCCATCGAGGAGTTATTTTGGGGCGCGATTGATCTTCGACGTAGTGAGTTACCCGCAGTAAGACGCCCCAGAAGATCTGCTCGTTCCGGTGGTCTCTTTATTGATACAACTGGTGGCCTGGGATGAACGTAGCCTTTGCGTAGTTGCTAATCCAATTCCGCAAAGGCATTTTTTTTGCAATCTTGTGATTTTCGATTATTGGAGTATAATACAGAAAAGCTTGACTTTATATAGATTTCGGCTATTATACATGAATAGATGGCCGCGAGGCCGTTTTTTAAAACAATGAATATTACACAAAAAATAAATATATTTTTTAAGGAGGTTCTTGTTGAAATGAAGAAGGTTAGTTGGCTTGCCAAAAAAGATATTGTAAAATATACCCTTATTGTATTGGCAGTTACGGTTGGTGCAGCTGCATTTTTGGGCGGACTAGACTATATATTTACAGGGATAATCAAGAAAGTTATTTTAAGATAAAGGATAAAAATTATGCCAAAACAAGTTATAGAACAAGAAAAAAATTGGTACGTTATACATACTTATTCTGGGTATGAGGACGCCGTAGCAAAAAATCTTAAACAGAGAATTGAGAGTTTGGGCATGGAAGACAGAATTTTTAGTGTTATTGTTCCAAAAGAAAAGAAGATAAAAATTAAAAACGGAAAAAGAAAAACCGTAGAAGAAAAAATTTATCCGGGATATGTTTTGGTTCAAATGGTAGTTACCGATGAATCGTGGTATGTTGTTAGAAACACGCCAAGGGTTACGGGATTTTTAGGCGCAGGAACAACTCCAATTCCCGTTGCAAAAGACGCCATGGACGACATAATGAAAAGAATGGAAATGGGAGAACCTGAGTTTACTATTGATTTTGAAGTTGGTTCCTCTGTTAAAATTGTTGACGGACCATTTAAGGGGTCAGAGGGGAAGGTTTCAGAAATTGATAAAGAACGAGGAAAAATAAAAGTATTAGTTAATATGTTTGGAAGAGACACGCCAGTAGAATTAGATTCATTACAAATAAAAAAAGTTGAATAAAAATAAAAAGGGGGTGAACGTAAGGTATTCAGCGTAAATGAGGCCTAGATGTATTTGATATATCATAGCCTCATTTCCGAAGAAGTCTTGTTCGCCTCGCTCACAAGACCTTGGCAAAAGAAATAAAAGCTATCGTAAAAATACAGATACCGGCAGGAAAGGCCACCCCAGCTCCTCCAATAGGACCAGCGTTAGCCCAACACGGGTTAAATATTGCTGAGTTCTGCCAAAAGTTTAACGCCGCAACTCAGACAATGGCGGGATACACAATTCCAGCCGAAGTGACGATTTTCAAAGACAGGTCGTACACTTTTATAATGAAAACTCCCCTGGCAGCTGAACTCATTAGAAAAGCAATCGGCATTGAAAAAGGAAGTGGAACTCCAAACAAAGTAAAAGTTGGCAAAATAACAAAATCCCAGCTTAAGGAGATTGCAGAAAAGAAAATGCCCGACCTGAATACCACAGATATTGAACAAGCGATAAAAATTATCGCCGGCACAGCCAAAAATATGGGGGTAGAGGTTAAGGATTAATACAAAATTAAAAAGGGGCCACGAGGCCTCTTTTTTTTGTAGAATCATTGTGATAAAATACGCATACAATTATGACAAAAAAAACCTTAATTATTCATATGCCCGTGGTGCACAAAGGATTTTTGGATTTTTTAAAAAAAAACAAGGAAAATGTTTTAGATATTTATATTATTGCAGAGGAATTTTTGGGTGAGCTTTCGGAGTTTAAACCCGATATTGCTTCAATTGATTCCGAGACAACCAAAGATTTATTGGAGAAATTGGGGTTTAATAATATATTAATTCTTACAAAAGATAAGGTTAAGGAATTAAACGGCAAGGAATTTATATTGGTGGAAGATGAAATTTCCAGGAATTTGTGCGACAAGTATTTAAACAAAGAAAAGGTGGAATGGGATACTGTTTTTTTGCGCTGGGGCAGAGACAAAGTTTTAGTACAACAGAAGCTCGAAGACATTATAACCTCGGAAGATAGTTTTGATATAGAAATGATGAAAGCGGCCATGGGTGAGTCTGGAAAAAGCACTGAATGGTGGAGAAGGATTGGAGCTGTTTTAGTAAAAGATGAGAAAATCTTGCTGAAGGCAAACAATAAAGATCTTCCTTCAGATTACACGCCATATCAAGTAGGGGAAGTAAGAGACCTATTTAACACTGGAGAAAGGCCAGATTTAGCTCAAACGATTCACGCAGAGCAGAGCATTATTGCCCAAGCCGCAAAAAAGGGAATTTCTATTGAAGGGTCGTCTATATATGTTACAACATTTCCTTGTCCGATATGCGCGAAACTTATTGCGTGCTCTGGTATTAAAAATATGTATTTCGCTGAAGGTTGGTCTAATTTTGACGCAAAGAAGGTTCTAGAATCAGCCGGCGTTAAAATAACCTACGTTCCGATAAAGTAAAAACTAAAAACTGCCTTGACCGCAAGGCAGTTTTTATGTAGTATATTTGAAGAACCTTAACTTTTTTGTAGGAGAGAATTATGACCCGAAAAGGTGCGCTTGAAAGAGTCAAGCAGGGGCAGGAACTGGTGTGTGTAAGAAACGTGAACCGTTATTATAGTGATAAGCCTGATACGCTCGTAAAGTTTCAGAAAATGATTGATTCTTGCGAGTGTTGCTTTTGCGGAGAGGTGGATAACGTGTCCGTCGGCGAAACGACGCATTGGCGAGTTGTCCACAACATCTTTTTGTACACAGGGGCTAGACTTCATCTGCTTATTCTGCCCAGACGTCATGTCACCAAAATGAGTGAACTCACGCCTGGTGAATTCCTGGATTTTTCTGAAGCCGTTAGGCTGGCAGAGAAAAGTTTTCCAATGCTCCGCAATGGATACGGCGTTGCCTGGCGACAGGGTGAGCACGGAGGCGTCACGGTTATGCATCTGCATGTGCATCTGATATGCCCAAAGCTTGGCAGAAAAGGCCAGGCGACAGTCAATTTCGGCATAGGATAACGCAAGTTATCTATATTTACTCGATAGAGCCACTTGGCTCTTTTTTTTGTTCCCGTATATGAATAATTTTAATTATTCATATAATTACGGCACTCGGTCAGAGTAAGCAAACTGTTGCTTGTTTACTTTTCCCTCCTTTGTAATTATAATGAAAACACTTAAAAAATAACAGCGAAAGGTGTTCAACGGAAAAAAATAATAGAAGGCATCGTCGCAACAAGTTGCGACGTAAGTGTTATTTGCAAAGCTACGCTATGCAAATAACCTTAGCCTCGCCCACAAGACCGTGCAACAATATTTAGATTTATTAAAATATGTTTTGGATAATGGTGCAAAGAAGGGAGATCCTCAGGGGGTTGGGAATATTGCTATTTGTGGATATCAAATGAGATTTAAGATGGACGACGGCTTTCCGATGATGACTACTAAAAAGGTGCCATTAAAATCAGTAATTTATGAACTACTCTGGTTTTTGAGAGGAGACACAAATGTAAAATATTTAAATGACCACGGAGTTACTATCTGGGATGAATGGGCCACCCCTGAGGCTTGCGCGAGATATGGGCTGCCCGCCGGAGAGCTGGGGCCAATTTATGGAGCCCAATGGCGTCATTGGAAAAAAAGAGACGGCGGAGAAATTGATCAAATAGCCGATGTTGTAAACGAAATAAAAACAAATCCAAATTCAAGGAGACTGGTTGTAACTTCCTGGAATCCAGAAGATGTAGATAGGGTTTTTGTCGCTCCTTGTCATTGTTTCTTTAAATTTTTTGTGGCAGAGGGTAAATTATCCCTACACCTATTTCAAAGAAGTTGCGATATATTCTTGGGAGTACCTTTTAACATTGCTTCTTACTCTTTGCTTCTTATGATGATGGCACAGGTGACAGGACTAAAGGCGCACGAATTCATACACACCTTATCTGATGCGCATATCTACGTGAACCATATAGAGCAAGTAAAAACGCAACTGGCACGAGATCCAAGGCCTTTGCCAAAAATGATAATAAACCCTGAAGTAAAAGATATTTTTGATTTTAAATTTGAAGATTTTAAACTTGAAGGCTACGACCCTCACCCTTCTATAAAAGCAGACATAGGAGTATAAAAAAACCGCGCCGAAAGGCGCGGTTTTTAGTTGTTAGCCGATAGGGAAGTTCACGACCTTTGCTCGCCCTTTTTTCTTGTCTATCAAAGGAGAAATTAGGTGAAAATGTAGATGGCTTACAGAGGCCCCAGTATAATCGGTATCGCCAAATCTCATTGTTAAGGCCCCTCCCTTTATTTTCCATTTTTTTATGGCCCAATTGGCTAAATAGGTGACAGATTTAAAATCCGTCGCAGTCAGCTCAGAAAAATTTTCTTTATGTTCGTTGCCTAAAATTATTAGATGGTTTTCGGTGTTTTTGTATGGCCAACTATTATTAGTCAGAAACCATTTACCATGTTTTTTGTATATTGGTTTTTTGTGGTATTTAAAATTTTCTTTACAGAATGGACATTTACCTGTTGTTGCGATTTCTTCGATGACCTTTTTATAATCTGAAGATTTAGCGTGACTTGTGTTTACGAATTTCGTCTTCATGCTACTTTGCCACCGTTGTTCAAAAACTTAAGTACGGCGTCCAGATGGTTTTTCATTGTCTTTTCAATAATATTGGTGGTTGAGGTGCTCTCGGCTTGGCGGGGCAACATTAAAACTTCTTTAGAGTAGGTCCTTAATGCCTGCATTTGTTCCTCGGGATAACTACCCTCCACCGTTACAAAAACATCTGGGTTTATGACCTTTGCCAATTCATACTGCCACTTGCCTGCGTCATCAATATCATCAACTAAAGTTACATAATCGACACAATCTTGATATTTTAACATCTCCATTCTTTCTTCTTGAGGAATCACGGGTCTTAAAGGATTTTTATAAAGTTTTATCCCTCTATCAGAGTCAACACCTACTACCAAAACATCTCCCTGCTCCTTGGCTTTTATTAAATATCTTAAATGCCCTATGTGCAACATGTCCCAGGAGCCAACGGTGCATACAATCCTGTGCCCCAAGGTTCTATGAGCATCGACTATGTTCTTAAGTTCTGCGTAGTCTGCGACTATGGCTTTATTTTTGCTTTTCATATTTATGGGTTAATGGCTTTACACAAGTCATTTTAGCAGAGTTTAAAAGGCAATGTCAATTGATTAAATTTTTATTAGATATTATGCTATAATAGCAAAAGAAAAGATAAAACTAAAGTAAAAAAAGATGACAAAAGATGACGAACAGGTTTTAGTTATTAGGTCGGATATTCTTTTTAGGGAAGGCAAGTGGCAAGGACTGAAGACAGATAACCTAGACTATTATACAAATCTTATAAAAAAAGAATGTGAGTTTAAAAGAAGGGGTGACGTTGAGGAAGACGTTTCTTTTCAGCAGATTATTCCCTATATTATTTTTAATTACGGCGATGAGTATTTTCTTTACAAATATTTACAGAAGACTAGAGAGCAAAGGTTGGTTGGCACCTACCAGCTGGGAGTGGGTGGCCATATCAATCCGATTGATGGAGAGTGCGGAGACGTCTTGGAGGGGGGTATGATGAGGGAATGGAATGAAGAGGTGGATTTTAGGGGTAATTTGATAAGTAAAAATTTTATAGGTATTATAAATGATGAATCTATGCCGGTAGAAGAAGTACACATTGGTCTGGTCTATAATTTTACGGGGGACAGCGATAACATATCTATAAAGGAGACAGATAAGATGGGAGGGAGGCTGGTTGATCTGAAAGACATAGGAGGATATATTAAGGATAACAACGGCGTTTGGGTTAAGATAGTTTATAAGGATTACTTATCTAAATTATTTTAATTATATGGACGAAATTTTAAAAAAATATCAGGAATTTTGTAAAACAACGACGAAGAAATTTAATAACCAGGAAAAAGAAATAATGACATGGGGCTTGGGGATTTCTGGAGAAGCTGGGGATGTGGCCGGATGCATTAAAAAAACGTTTTCCCACGGGAACGATCAAAAGCAGGGAATTAAAGAAAACCTGGGAGACACCTTGTGGTATATTGCAATGATTTGTAATTTTTTTGGCTGGAAGCTGGAAGATGTTTTAAATGAAAATATCGTTAAGCTTCAAAATAGGTATCCACAGGGTTTTACGGAGAAGGACGCTGGAAGAAATAATACAAGAATTGATTGGAATGAAAAGAGATAATAAAAAAGGGAAATTTTTCGTATTTGAAGGGATAGACGGATGTGGAAAAGCCACACAAGCTAATTTATTAGCAGATTTTTTGAAGAGAGAAGGGTTTAGTGTAGAAAAAATAGACTTTCCTCAACATGGGCAGAGATCTTCGGCGCTTGTTGATGATTATTTAAATGGAAAGTATGGAGGGCCAGAAGATGTTAGTCCGTATGCGGCATCTGTTTTTTATGCGGTAGACAGATATGACGCCAGCTTTAAAATAAAAAAATGGCTTAATGAGGGCAAAATGGTTATATCGGACAGATATGTGGTTTCTAATATTGGACACCAGGGGGGTAAGCTTATAGGGAATAAAAGCAAGTGGAAAAAATATGTCAGCTGGTTGTATAACCTAGAATATGGGATATTTGGCATTCCAAAGCCCAATCATACCTTTATCTTGAAAACATCAGTTGATTTATCGCTAGGAATGGCTCACAATATAACAAATAAGGAAAAGCAAAGCAGAAGAGAGGCTTATCTTGGGAGCAGTAAAAAGCAAGATATTCACGAAAAAGACAAGAGCCATCTAAGTAGCGCCCTAAGGTCATATTTGTTGGTGGCAAAAGAGTTTCCAAAAGACTTTAAGGTTATAGAGTGTTTAAGTGGTGGCGAAATGCTTAGTCCGGAAATAATAAGCGAAAAAATAATAAAAACAATAAAAGGAAAAATATGATTTCAATGATATCGGCCGTAGCAGAAAATTTGGTTATAGGAAATAAAAATACGTTACCATGGCATATGCCAGCTGACTTTAAATATTTTAAGGAGGCAACTCTGGGTAAAACCGTTGTTATGGGATTAAACACATTTAAGTCTATTGGAGAAAAACCTTTACCTGGAAGGAAGCATGTTATTTTAAATAATGATATTAACTACGTTTCGCCAGTAGATTGTGTTGTGGCTCATTCAATTGAGGAAGCGGTAGAGATAACAAAAAACGAGCCAGAGGTAATGATTTGCGGAGGAGCATCCGTCTACAAACAATTCTTGCCTTTAGCGCAAAAATTATATATAACAGAAGTGCACGCAAGTCCAGAAGGAGACACCTATTTTCCGGAAATAGACAAAGGTGACTGGAAAGAGATTAAAAGGGAAGACCACAAAGCGGACGAAAAAAATTCATATGATTATTCATTTGTAGTATTAGAAAGAAAATAGTATGTATAAGCCAACAATTGGATTAGAAATACACGCAGAATTAAAAACGGATTCGAAGATGTTTTGTTCGTGTAAAAATGATCCCGACGAAAAAAAACCCAATTATAATATTTGCCCTGTTTGTACGGCTCAGCCAGGAGCACTCCCTGTTGCAAATGAGGAAGCGATTAAAAAGGTTATAAAAACCGGGCTGGCTTTAAATTGCAAAATTTCTGAAAATTCAAAATTTGATAGAAAAAACTATTTTTATCCCGACTTGCCAAAGGGTTATCAGATTTCTCAATATGACCAGCCGTTATGTGAGGGTGGGTATTTAGAGATTGGTGGGCGAAAAATAGGAATAACTAGGATTCACCTAGAAGAAGACACGGGCAGTTTAATGCATCCAGAAGGAGCTGATTATTCGCTTATTAATTTAAACAGAGCAGGGGTGCCACTAATGGAGTTGGTCACAGAACCGGAGATAACATCAGGAAAAGAAGCTCGTGATTTTGCGCAGGAGTTGCAGTTAATTTTTAAATATTTGGGAGTTTCAGACGCTGACATGGAGAAGGGGCTAATGAGAGTCGAGGTGAATATAAGTATAAGTAAGAATGATAAATTGGGGACCAAGGTTGAAATTAAAAACCTTAATTCATTCAAGGTAGTAGAAAAAGCAGTTGATTTCGAAATTAAGAGGCAGGAGGAGGTTTTAGAATCGGGCGAAAAAATTGTACAGGAAACCAGGGGATGGCACGACAAAAAAGAGGTTACATTTTCGCAAAGAGAAAAAGAAGAGGCACACGATTATAGATATTTTCCAGAGCCAGACTTGCCTCCGATGCATTTTGAAGAGGAATATATTATTAAAATAAAAACAACCATGCCAGAGTTACCAGAGCAAAAAAGAGAAAGATTTAAAAAAGAATTTGGCCTAGACGTGGCCACCGTTGAGTTTTTTATCACTAATAAAGAGCTAAGTGAATATTTTGAGAAAGTGGTTTCAGAATTTGAAGAGTGGACAGAGGAACAGGAGAGTGGGGAAGCACATAAAAAAGCCTCAAAACTTGTTGCTAATTATCTAATATCAGATATCCAGGGATTATTATTGGGAAATGAATTCGTTGAGGCAAAATTCAAGATTACCCCAGAAAATTTTGCCGAGTTTATAAAAATGATTTATAAAAATGAGATTTCCAGTAAAGTAGCCAAAATGGTTTTGTTGGAAATGTTTAATACGGGAGGGGATCCGTCGGATATTGTTGATGCAAACAACTGGAGGCAGATGTCTGACGACGGCGAGTTAGAAAAAATAATAAAAGAGGTAATTTTAAAAAACCCAAAGGCCGTGGAAGACTTTAAAGCGGGCAAACAAAATGCTGTCCAATTTCTGTCCGGTCAGGTTATGGCCAAAACCCGCGGAACAGCTAATCCCGCGAAGGTGCAAGAACTACTAAAGAAGAATTTAGGGTAATATAAATTTGCAAAAAAAGAGGCCCACAGAGTAGGACACTCTGGGGCCTTTTGTATTGGCGTTAGCCATAACTACTTGGTTTCTGACCTGGCGTCACTGCCGAGGTCGTGATTTGTCCTAATAATCCTTCCTGGATGTGCGATACTGGGTCAGCAGCTTCTTCAGACGCACCAATTACATCTAACGGGATGCAGATTGCTTCCCGATTCGATGCTGCGTATGCGACGGCAACGTACAGCAGAGCTGTTATTTCAACCAAGCGTTTTCACCTCCCTTCGTTTTCAAATGGCCAACCTACTTTTGATAGTTCGAGTTTATCAAAAAATCGGCTCGAAGTCAATGGTCTTATAGTAAAAACTTTTTTGTAGCCCGTAGAGCATCATTATGGTTTTTTACCCATATAATCCGGTCATCTCGCTTAAACCAGGTCATCTGTCTCTTGGCGTAGTGTTCTGATTCTATTTGAACATTATCCACCATTTCTTGGTAAGAGATTTTATTCTGGATATATTGTGCGACAAAACGGTATTCTAAACCAAACTCTTCAAGTCGCTTCCAGGACACACCAGATTTGTGAAGCTTTTTAACCTCTGCAATCATCGCGTCGTCCTTTAGCCTTTTAATAAGGCGTTTTTGTATTAGTTTTTTTAGCTCCCCTGGCGTCTTTCTAATTCCAATCTGTAGCGTCTCAAAGCAGATAGACCTCGGGGCTCTATCTGCTGGTGGGACGGGTTTGCCAGTCTTTAAGACTATCTCTATCGCGCGCACTAATCTTCTGGGGTTTTGTTTGTCGATTGCTTTAGCTCTTTTTGGATCTATTTTTTTTAATTTACTGAATAGTTGTTCTGTTGTTAATTTTTCTAATTTTTTTCTTAGGTTCCAATCTGGTTTTACTTCAGGGATAACAGTGCCATCAACAATTGATTGTATATAAAATCCTGTTCCACCAACCAAGAATGGAACGCAGTCTTTTTTTTGTATTTTTTTAATCACTTTTAGTGCTAGTTTTTGATATTGAGCAACCGAAAATCTTTTTTTAGGATTAGCCACATCTAGCAAATAATGGGGAATTCCTGCCATTTCTTTTTTGGTTACTTTGCCAGACCCAATATCCATCCCCTTGTAAACTTGTCTAGAGTCAGCCGAAACCACCTCGCCATTAAATTTTTTAGCTAGCTTAATAGACAGTCCGGTTTTTCCCGAAGCCGTGGGACCCAAAATAACAATAAGTTTATTATTCTTCATACGGGTCGGCTTTAAGGTGCCACGGGGTAACGCTTGTTATTTTTACTAAAATGAATTTTCCAAGAAGATTTTTTGAGGAGCTGGTGGCGACTTCTTTATATGAGGCAGTTCGCCCCAGCCACGAATTTTCCTTTTTTCTATCTATTAAAACCTGTACTATTTTCCCAATATATTTTTTATTATTTTCTAGGGCGGTCTTCTTCAATATTTTGTTGAGAGCTACTTCTCTTTCTTTTTTTTCTTGTATAGAAACGTTATCATTTAGCTTGGCGGCGGCCGTTCCTGATCGTGTTGAATATTTGTTTATATATGCCATATCGTATTTTACGGTGCGAAAAAGCTTTATGGTATTCTCAAATTGTTTTCTTGTTTCACCAGGAAACCCAATAATAATATCTGTAGATAAGGAAATGGCAGGAATTTTTTCTCTCAGTTTTTTAATTTTATTTTTGTATTCTGCAACCTTATAACGACGGTTCATTGATTTCAAAATTTTATCGTCACCAGATTGTATTGGCAGATTAAGATAAGGTGTAACCTTGTTACATTTTGTCATTGCGTTAATTAATTTATCAGAAAAATCTTTAGGGTGGGAAGAAGTAAATCTTATCCAAAAGTCACCGGAGATATTGTTCACCATTTTTAAGAGCTTTGGGAAGTCAGTTTTGCCATCTTTATATGAGTTTACGTTTTGACCCAAAAGCCAAATTTCCTTTCCGCCACTTTCTATAAAATTTTTTATTTCGGAAATTATTTTTTCTGCCGGTCTAGACACCTCTCTGTCTCTCGCGTATGGAACTACGCAATACGCGCAGAAATTATTGCATCCTGTCATAATCGGAATACAAGCGGAAAAATTAGAAGAGTATTTTGGCGCAATATCAAGATAATTATCTTGCATATAAAGTGAGCGGTCGGACATTTTATATAATAATAATTTGGGGATTTTTTTTATGTCTTTTATGTCGATAACGTAATCAAAGTCTTCAACAAAAAACCTTTTATCCTTTTTAAGAACACAACCGGTTAGAATAGTTCTTAGTTTAGGGTTAGTTTTTTTTAGCACTTCAAGTTTTTGGGCCAGACCGTGAATGCGATCAACAGCGGATTGCTTTACAGAACACATTGTAACGGCAATTAAATCGGCATCGCTTATACTTGGGATTCTCTTATATTTCATAGACTCTAAAACAGCGGAGACTCTTTCGGAATCCGAAATATTCATCTGGCACCCATACACTATAAGATGATATTTTTTAGCCATATTTAGTTCGGTTCATTTTATACCTAAAAACCGGCCTTTTCAAGCCGGTTTAGGTTAAATATTATCTGATTTCTTCCTTCTTCTCCTTAATAAACGAACGCCATTGTTCTAAAAATTCAACGAAAATTGAGAATGGCATGTCGATTAAGGCGTTAAAAAAGGCTGAGATAGCGTTATATCTCTTCCATTTATTAGAGAGCCATCGGCCTGTGCCAGCAATTGGCAGGGAAAGGATGTCAAACAAGAACCCCGAGGCGCTGGATTTTCCTTCTTTTACTGTGAGTTCCTGGCCTTTTATCCTGACGGCTAGTCCTGCAAAACAGACAACGGCAACAAAAGCAATATTTATTACAACAGAAGTTATTGGAAATTTGGCTTTTTCTAGAATGTAAAATATTAATCCAAAAGAGGCAATAGAGGTTAAAAGATAGATAAAACTTATAATGGTAGCAGCCACAGCGCCCTTCTTTTTATTAATTCTTATTTCATAAGTATCAGCTTTCTCCTTCTGGTAGGCAATTTTCATGGTTTCCATAATAACCAAATTCAAATTCTTTTTAGAAGGTTTTTTAATGGTGGCTACTATCAAAAACATTAAAAAAGTTGGGCCAAGTATATCGACAGATATTGTAAGAAGTGGGGACGAGCTAAATCCTCCATAAATTAATTTTGCTATCGGAATCTCAATGACTAAAACCGAGATGGCGTTAGTAAGTAAAACAGATAGGGTGGAATAAATAGCCGCCCTGTTTAGGCGCTTTCCGAGTGTTGAAAGTCGATTATTGTATGCTTTTTTAATCGATTCTTCCAAAGACTCAGGGTTAGAAAGGGTTTCTGATATTTCTTCTGAATCGTCTTTAGACAAAACATCTCCCAATAGTAAATACGGAGTGTCATATTTTTCACAGATAGCGTAAAACTTTTTCCCTAAAGGGTGTGCTAGATATTCATCTATTTTCTTCCAAATATTATAAATATTTTCGGTAATTTTAGATAGCAGGTTGGCGTCTGGTTTTGCCCAATTAGGGTATCGGTATTTTAGCAAATTATAGCTGACCAATGGGTTGTCTAGTTTGAAAAGAGATTGTTGTACGGCTATATAGGTCTGAATATTTTTATCTTCATCTGTAAGATTCCACTTTTCTAGAGCTCTCTTGCTTAAAACAATTCTCTCTCTCATCAACACAAACATATAATCTATTAACGCGGCCTCTTCTCTGAATGAAGCTATGTTTTCCTCTATCTCGCAAGAAGCAATTTCTATTAACCAATTGTAAAATTGTATTTTTTCCCTTGGATTATTATTTTCCGGGCGGTTTTTTATGATATATATATATTTATCAAGAATTGTTTTGACGACGTCAATTTTTGATTCTTCAACCTTATCATTTGAGAGATGACCACCCCTTATTAATTCTAAAATTAATGGTTCGGCGATTGATTCGCTAGAAGAAGGATTATTTAAATCGGCGTTTAGAAATCTCCTTTTTAGCTTTCTTGTAATGGCGGTTCTTCTTATGAGATGTTCTTCTTTCCAGTCGACTATCATTCTAACCTTTTCATAAAAAGCCGCTACGCTAGAAGCAAACTCGTCTACGTGTATTGCTGGCACTCCCTGCTTTGGAAGGTTTTGCTTGCGAGCGAATTGGTATTGCGCTATTAGCTTTTTTGTTGCTGGTGAAAGTTCTGCCATAATTTTAATTTCTTTGTGAAATTTCTTTTTTTATTTTATCGACAAAAACATTTAATGCAGATTGACCTATGTCGCCCTTGCCTCTTTCTCTAACAGAAACCGCGTTGGCCGCAATTTCTTTATCGCCAACAATCAAAAGATAGGGAATTTTTTGCATTTCGGCTTCACGAATTTTTTTACCCAAAGTATCATCTCTCCACATCTGGGACCGAATATTATTTTCTCTTAAGGTGTTTCTTATTGCTCTTGCAAAATCCACGTGTTTTTCTCCAATAGGCAAAACTGCAACCTGAATAGGGGATAGCCATACAGGAAAAGCGCCAGCGTAGTGTTCTATTAGGATTCCAAAAAATCTTTCAGGAGAGCCAATAATTGCGCGATGTATCATGACGGGTGTTTTTTCCTTTCCGTCTGAATCAATATATTTTAAGCCGAACCTTTCTGGCATTATAAAGTCTAGCTGAATTGTTGATAGTTGCCATTCTCTTCCTAAGGAATCTTTTGAAACCAGGTCCATCTTAGGTCCATAAATTGCAGCTTCTCCTACTGCCTTAAAATAATCAATCTTATTTTCTTTTAATATTTCCTCCAATAACTGCTGGGATTTTTTCCACGTTTTTGCGTCTCCTAGATATTTTTCTTGATGTTTTGGATCCCACAAGGAAAACCTTATCTTGTAATCCATACCAAAAGTTTTCATTGCCCTTTCTATAATAGAAAGAACAGATTTAAATTCTTCCTTTATCTGATCTTCACGGCAGAACGAGTGACCGTCATCTTGACGGAAGCCACGCAATCTTGTTAATCCTGCAAGCTCTCCGGTTTTTTCGTCTCTGTGCAACTGGCAGAAGTCTGATATACGAATTGGTAAATCCTTATAGCTTCTTGGTTTTGAAGCAAAGATTTGAGTATGTTGAGGGCAGTTCATTGGTTTCAAATAATATTCTTCCTTAGAATAATGTGAAATCACACGGAACATGTCATCTTTGTATTTTTCGTAGTGTCCGGAAACTTTAAATAATTCTGCTCGGTTCATGTTTGGCGTTTGAACTTCCTGATAGCCAATTTCTTTTTGTAATTCGGTTATATAATTTTTTATCTCATTTAAAATAGCAGTTCCCTTGAAGGTATAAAGGGGAAGACCTGGTCCTACTAATTCTGAGAATGTAAATAAATCTAAAGCTTCACCAAGTTTTCTGTGGTCTCTTTTTTCGGCCTCTTCTAGCATTTTTAGATGGTCTTCTAGTCCTTTTTCATTTTCGAAAGCAAGGCCGTAGATACGAGTTAGCATTTTATTCTTTTCTTCTCCTTTCCAATAGGCCCCAGCAGTCTTTGTTAACTTAAAAGAATTGGGCGTAATTTCCTTTGTTGATTTTATGTGAGGTCCTTTGCACAAATCAACAAATTCTCCTGTTTGAAAAATAGAAACCGTATCACCAGGCAAGTCTTTCAGAATTTCTAATTTATATGGCTGAACGGCAAATAATTTTTTGGCAACCCGTTTTGTTATATTTTTCTTTTCAAATTTATGTTTTTGAAAAATCAGGTCTTTCATTTTTCTCTCAATCTCTTTTAAGTCGTCTTCTTGTAAAGGTTTTTGTAATTGAAAATCGTAGAAAAATCCATTCTCGGTGGCAGGGCCCATGCCTAGTTTTGTTTTTGGGTACAACTCTAAAACGGCGCTAGCTAAAATATGCGCCAAAGAATGTCTGATTTTTTCAATATTTTCCGCCATAATTATGTGTTAAAATGTTTATTTGATAATCTTACCACCTTTGGCTTTTTGGGTAAATAGAGCGAAGTTGTTGACGAAACACGCGAAAATAGTTTTATTATGTTTGGCGGGAGGCCTCTACTGGGTTTTTGCACGAAAGGAAACGCCCCATACTAGGCAAAGCCTAGTATGGGGCGTTTAACATTTAGAAAAATATTTATGAAGAATAAAAGTCTTCTCTTGGAACGAGAATTTCTTGGGCGTCGTCAGCTACAATTTTAATTTCACCGTTTCTGTCGTCGACGCGTCCGCCAACAAGTATAATCTTGCTCTCTTGCAAGGCAACGGGATTTCTTTCTAAAAGGTTGGGGAAGATAACAACCTCCATTTTTCCTGTTAAATCTTCAAGTTTCATAAACAACATTGGTTTCCCGTTTTTAGTGATAATTTTTTTTACAGAAGAAACTAGTCCGCCCACGATTATTTTTTTATCTACAAAAGTAGCATCAATAGTTGAAATTGGAACAGTCCTTTTTTCTAGAAGTTTTTTGAAGCCCTTGAGAGGGTGACTACTTACATAAAGTCCCAGAAGTTCTTTTTCCCAGCCAAGTTTTTCAAAATCACCAACAGGAGGAGCATCTTCAAGTTTTATTGTGTGATTTATTTTAACGCTCGTGTTGGCAAAAAGGCCCATTTGGTTGGTATTTCCATTTTTGTTATTTTCTCTGGCAATCTCCAACATTTTTTCTAAATTTTGCAACAACTTGTTTCTTTCTTCAAATTGGTCAAAGGCGCCGGCCTTTATCAGTGCCTCCATTGATTTTTTGTTAAGGTCTTTAGATTTTACTCGGTATATAAAGTCGCCAATTGATTCAAACGGGCCATTGGTTTTTCTTTCGTCAACAATGGCGTCAACAATATTTTTTCCAACATTTTTTATCGCCAGCAAACCAAAACGAATTTGGTTCTTTCCTTCTACAACGGTAAAGTTTTTTAAACTTTCATTTACATTAGGGGCCAAAACCTCCACCTCCATTTTTTTGCATTCATCAATTAAAAAGGAAATCCTTTCAACATCTGCCTTTTCCGAAGTTAGAACGGCTGCCATAAATTCAACAGGGTAGTGGGCTTTAAGATAGGCTGTTTGATAGGCAATTGTGGCATAAGCGGCTGAATGCGATTTGTTAAATCCATACTGAGCAAAAGGCAAAATCCATTGCCACAATTCTGCGGCAACTTTTTTTGATGCACCATTTTCAATTGCTCCGTTAATAAATTTTGTTTCTTGGGCATCTAAAAGTTCTTTTATCTTTTTACCAACAGCTTTTCTTAAAACATCAGCTTCTCCTAGTGTAAAGCCACAAACTTCCTGTGCAATTTTCATAAGCTGTTCTTGGTAAATACAAATGCCCTGCGTATCTTTAAGAATTGGCTCAAGTTTTGGATGCAAGTACTCAATTTTTTCTCCGCTGTGTTTTCTTGAAATGTAGTCTGGAATAAACTGCATAGGGCCCGGGCGATATAAAGCAACCATGGCTGTAATATCTTCAAATTGCGTTGGGTGCAATTCTTTTAGATATCTTTTCATTCCGTCGGATTCGAGCTGAAAAACAGAAGTTGTTAAAGCTTCTTGCAAAAGTTTAAATGTTTTTTCGTCGTCATAAGGAATTTTATCTAAGTCAATTTTCAAATTATTATGCAGAACATAAATACGTGCTAGAGTGTCTTCTATTATAGTAAGGTTTTTTAAGCCCAAGAAATCCATTTTCAAAAGGCCCATGTCTTCAACGCTATGTCCTTCGTATTGCGTGATTACACCATCTTCAGAATCTCTTGGTCTTTGTAGTGGAACAGATTCTGTTAATGGTTTTTCAGAAATCACAACTCCACAAGCATGCGTTGAGGCATGGCGGGCAACACCTTCAAGCTTTTTTCCAAGGTCAATCAATCTTTTTGCCATATCGTCAGTCTCGTATTTTTCTTTAAACTCATCAACTTTTTCAAGCGTTTCGGTTAAATCCATTCCTAGCGGAATCATTTTTGCCAGTTGGTCACAGTAAGAATATGTGTATTGCAAGGCTCTGCCAACGTCGCGCACTACAGCGCGAGCTGCCATTGTTCCAAAAGTAATAATTTGCGCTACGTGGTCTTGCCCGTATTTTTCTGCAACGTGTTTTATAACCTCATCTCTTCTTCTGTCTGCAAAGTCCATATCAATATCGGGCATAGATATTCTTTCGGGATTTAAAAATCTTTCAAACAGTAAATTGTGTTTTAATGGGTCAACGTTTGTTATGCCCGATAGATAGGCGATAATTGACCCACCAGCGGAACCTCTGCCAGGGCCTACAACAATTCTGTTATCTTTTGCCCACTTTACGAATTCTTGCACAATTAAAAAGTATCCGGCAAATCCCGTTTTTCCAACAACAGATAATTCGTATTTTAATCTTTCAACAACCCTTCGACGTAGCTCAGGGCCTTCGGCTTTTGATTCTTCCGGATATCTTTTTTCTATTCCGGCCCAGCATAATTCTTCTAGATATTCCTCTGCAGTTTTTCCTGCGGGAAGAGGGAATACAGGAAGTTTCGTTTTTCCTAACTCAATTTTTACATCGCAAGCATCTGCAATTTTTTGTGTATTTTCAATTGCCTCGGGAGTATCTTTAAAAAATTCGGCCATTTCGTCCGCACTGTAAAAAGAGAAATTATCTTGAGTCATAGACAATCTTTCAGGATCATTGATATCAGCTCCTGTGTTTATCAGCATTAAAATATCTTGAGCTTCCGCGTCATCTTTTCTTAAATAATGGACATCGTTTGTTGCCACCAAAGGGATGCCTGTTTTTTTAGAAAGCTCAATTAGTCTTTTGTTAGCGGTAGCTTGTTCGGGGATATTTGCGTGATGCTGAATTTCTAGGTAGAAATTCCCTTTGCCAAAAAACTTTTCATATCTTTTTGCAACTTCTTCGGCCTCCTCGGGCTTATTTGCTAAAAGTAACCTTGGAATTTTACCCTGTATGCAAGCAGATAACCCAATTAACCCTTCTGCGTGTTTTTCTAAAACTTCTTCGTCGATTCTTGGTTTATAATAAAAACCGTCCAATTGGGCTATTGTCACAAGTTTTACAAGATTTGTGTAACCTTGTTCATTTTTTGCTAAAAGAATTAAGTGGTTTCTTTTATTGTCTATATTGGGGCGCTTATCGGTTAGCTTTTCAAAAGCCGTGTAAACTTCGCAACCAATTATAGGTTTTATGCCTTTGGCTTTAGCCTTTTTATAAAATTCGACTATTCCGTACATTACGCCGTGGTCAGTTACGGCAACAGAGTCCATTCCAAGTTCTTTTGTATAATCTAAAAGCTCGTCTATTTTTGGTAGCCCGTCCAAAAGGGAGTAGTGCGAGTGAACGTGTAAATGCGTAAATTTCGCCATGGGATATAATAGAGTATTTTACCTTTTTGAAATCCAAAAAACAAGCCCAAAAATTAATATAATTTTTTGACCAAGATTCATTTCGTTGAGTTTTTACGGAAAAAAAACCCAGCGATGCGTTGGCAATGCGCTGGGTATGTCTTTTTTCCGGACTAGAACTCGTGAATGACTTCGGCTAAGAAGTCGGAGATGGGTCCGTCTACGTTGGGTAACTGGTTGCTACCCTTGGTCATCGGAGCTGACACTCTCGGGGTCGATCCGAGAAGATCAATCATCCGGATCTTCTTTCCGTTCATCTCATCGAGACGGCGGAACAAGGACAGGCTCTGCTCCAGGCAGAACGCCGAGAAATTTGGAGCGTGCTCTTTCGGAATACTTGCCCACTCAACCGGATCGCCGAACGGCAAAACGTAGGGGAAGCAATAGGAAAAGCTTTCGTGGGTGTAGTGCGGTAGTATTTCTTCGCCGAAGCTTCCTCCGAAAACTCGCCCACAGTTGGGAGCGAAGGGAATGAAGTCGTGATCGGGCATCCATTCATATGGGTGGTCGATTTCACTGATCACGCAAATCTTTCCATCAAACTCCTTTTCGATTGCCTCTTTGGCGCCAGGGAAGCAGATGCCGACAACCACTACGGAGACGGTGACTCGTCGTTTCTTGAAGAGTCGTAAGAGGGTGACAATTGTGTCTCCCGTGAAGGCGCCATCTTCTGCTAGCACTACGGGGCTACCGTTAACTACAGCGGAAACGCCATTGATCTGACTCTGGAGCGACGTGTTCCCAGGGCGGGGCCCTAAACCGATCATCTTGCCGTGTTCGTCGAAGACACGATTCGCTTCGAGGATGTGTCCTCTTCGCGAAGATGCTAATTCGACGCAGGTGCTGATCACAACGGCGTCCTTAATCGTGCCTTGGAGCTTGATTGCTTCCATCCAAACCTGCTCTGCGAGGCTTCTCATGTCGTAGCTGATGACCTGGACATCAGGGAGATATCCCGCGATGAGCCTCTTTGTTTCGTCATGAAAAGAGACAAAAAGGTGGTCGTCAGCGTCGGGCGTTTTGAGACCTAGGGTCCTGAGGCTTTCAACCCTTGCGCCCAAATCATTTGTGATAATGTAGAACTTGCCATTGGGACGATGGGGTAACACCATAGAAGTACTCTTCCTTTCTTTGGGTATTAGCTTGTGACAAACAATGTCAAAGACCAACTATATGTGAATGGTATTGCAACCAAGATGTCTTGTCAAGTGTTTTTCTTCTTTGACTATTTTTTAAAATGGTATATACTATCTAAGTGTACGCATATATGATTTAGCTATAAATAAAATAAATAATAAAATATGGATAACGAATTACAATCACACATAAAATGTAAAAAAGGAGATGTTGCAGATATCGTTTTTTTGGTTGGAGATCCGGATAGAATTCCTTTAGTTGTAAAATATTGGGAAAAGGCCGAAAAGGTTGCTGACAATCGAGGATTACCTGTTTGGACGGGGGTGTATAAGGGTATTCCTGTTTCTGTTGTTTCCACGGGGATGGGTTGTCCGTCAGCAGCAATAGTTGTAGAAGAGTTGGCAAATATAGGCGCTAAAAAGTTTATCAGAATTGGTACATGTGGAGCACTAAAGAAGGAAATAAAGCCCGGGGACATTATCATTCCAACCGCAGCCATAAGGGCCGAAGGAACTACAAAAGAATATATCGGCTTGGAATTCCCTGCTGCAGCCGATTTTGATATGGTTAGTAAATTAGAACGGTCTGCAAAATCTAAAAAATATGTTTATTGGATGGGAATAAATCGGACACACGACGCTTTTTATGAGCCCGTTCAAAATCTACTAAAGTGGGCAGCTGTTTTATTGGATGGAAGAATTGGTAAATGGGATATTCCTATTATAAGTTCTGAGATGGAATGTAGCGCAGTATTTTTGATAGCTGCTTTAAGGGGGTTGAAGGCAGCAGCCGTTTTGGCAGTTAATACAACTGAGCCACTTGATGAAATTCAGGATAACCCGGGATTGGTTTATCAATTAATAGAGAGTCCAAATGTAAAAGACGGAGTAGACCGAGCGATATTAACAGCGTTAGATTCTATTCTAGAATAAAAAATTGACGATCATCTTTAGAGTTTTAAATTTATTAATGGAAATTAAAACAGTTCTTTGAAAAAGGAAGGATATCCCATGAACAAAGAGAAGTCAGTCAGAAAATTAATACTTATCGATCTAGATAAAACCCTCATTGATCGCAATTACAAAACCACGCTTCCCGAGGCGCACCTTGCGACTTTTTTTACCGAAGTGCAGGGTGTGGGCGTGACTATAGGTATAAGTTCTGATTCGGCTATTGGCACTATTGAGGATTTTGCTCGAAGGTGTAGTATTAGGGGTCCGATTATAGCTGAAAATGGCTCCCTGGTTTCTACTTTAGCGAAACCAGGTATTTTTGAAAAAAATATGCCTGGGAAAAACTTCTTTCCTAAATTGAGAGGAGTTTTGTCGGAAAAGTTACATGATAAAACCACAGTTGTTATAATCGGGAACGCTAACCCTTTGGCTGTATTATTGAAGGGTTCTAATTATAACCTCGGGGTAGTCGATACGATCATTCTGATTAACGGCTACCGTCAAGCAAGTATAAGTTTTTTCGTTATCAAAAAGACAAGGGGAGTTTGGAAAAGTACGAATGGTAGCATGGAAAAAGTTCTTGAGGCAGTCAAAGAAATAGCAATAGCAAATCTTGGAATATACTACGATGAATGTTGTTTTGACATCAACCCGGAATACGGGATCTGTATAATCAGAAAAAAGGGCATGCAGAAGTCGTCTGCTATACCGAGAATCAAAAGAAAGTACCCTGGCTATAGGATTTTTGTAATAGGAGATAGTATGGGAGATTTCTATGATGTGGAAGGAATAACTCATTGTGCGGTTTCAAACGCATCAAGAGAATTCAAGAAAAGATGTCAACTGGTTGCCAAGAAGCCATATTCAAAAGGGGTAGTGGAGTTAATTGGCGAAATAGTTAAGCAGTAAAAAGGAGCTCGATACTATTGACATACTAACAATAAAATGTAATATGACAATAGTAAGTGAAGCTCCTTGTAAATACAGCGAAAGGACCACAGATATGAGTGATAATATAGACCCTAAACTTCCTGGAGGATTCCGGGACTATTTGCCGGCGGATATGATTCCCCGACAAAAAATGTTGGATACGATCCGAACCGTTTTCGAGCGGTTTGGGTTTCTTCCATTGGATACGCCGGGGATCGAGAGAGAAGAGGTTCTCACTGGTGGAGATCCCAACTTCAAGATGCAGATTTTCCAGGCACGCTTGCGTGATGGAGACGACGGTCTTGCGTTGAGGTTTGACTTAACAGTTCCTCTTGCCAGAGTAGTATCGCTTTATCCGGAGGACATTGAAAAACCCTTCAAGCGATATCAGGCTGGCAAGGTCTGGCGCGGCGAAAAACCCCAGGCGGGTAGATTCAGAGAGTTCATCCAGTTTGACGCAGATATCGTTGGGACTACAAGACCCAGCGCTGACGCGGAAATTGTTTCTCTGATCTATGAAACCCTGAGAGCACTTGGTTTTACCAGATTCATTATCAGGGTTAATAGCCGAAGGATTCTCAACGGCTTGCCCCAGTTTGCTGGGTACAACGCAGATATCAACACGGACGTCTTGCGGATAATCGATAAGCTTGAGAAGATCAGTTGGGACGGAGTTTCTGGAGAGCTTTCAGATCTCTCACTTGAGCAACCCCAACTTGAAAAGATCAAGCAATTCCTCGATCTCCAGAGCTATGGCTCAAAAGATGTGCTTGCTCGTCTCAGCGAGCTTATGGGCACATCCGTCGAAGCAACAGAGGGAGTCGAGGAGTTAAGCAAGATTTCGGCCAGCGTGAAAGCGTTGGGCGTTCCTGATGAAGCATGGACAATCGACCTTTCTGTTGCCAGAGGGCTCGGTTACTACACGGGAGCCGTCTTTGAAACAACCCTTTTGGATATTCCCGAAATCGGCAGTGTCTTTTCTGGTGGCCGTTATGATGGACTCGTTTCCCGATTTAGCGCACAGAATCTGCCGGCGACTGGAGCTTCAATAGGTGTTGATAGGCTCTTCTCGGCGATGGAAAAGCTCGGCATTGTTAAGAGAGAACAGAGTATCGCAAGGGTGCTTGTTCTCAATTTCGATGCAGAATCCGAAGAATACTGTCAACGCATCGTTGCGATGCTTAGAGCAGATAATATTCCAACCGAGTTCTATCTCGGAAAGGAGGTGACCATAAAAGGACAGTTAGGCTACGCTGCCAAACGGGAATTTAGCGTGGTGATTGTCGCTGGAGGGTCAGAACAATCGAAATCTACTGCCCAGGTCAAAGATATGCTAGCAAGGACTCAAAAGGAGTTCGGGCTGGATTCTTTACTTTCGGCAGTGAAGGGCGTCCTAGCAAAATAGGCACCTATTGAACTATCCTTCTTGGGTATGTAGCTCAATTGGTGGAGCGTTGGTCTGTGGAACCAAAGGTTATGGGTTCGAGCCCCATCATACCCACCTCATAAGCCCCGTAGAACTCTTTTAAGAGATCTACGGGGATTTTTTTTGCTTCTATTATTTCTCGGTTTGATGTAAAATCTATGAATATGAAATATCCTAATTTTAATGAGGAGAAAAAATTGTGGCGGGAGGGGGTTAAATTTGTGGCAGGATTAGATGAAGCAGGCAGAGGTCCTTTGGCAGGACCAGTTGTTGCTGGGGCTGTGATTATAAAAAATTACGACCCCAAAATTTTTGCCAAGGATTTTGAGGGGATAAATGATTCTAAAAAAGTTTCTGAAAAACAGAGAGATGTTTTTTATAAAATTTTAACGAGTCACAAAAATATAGAGTGGGGAGTTGGGATAGTTTCAGAAAAAATAATTGATAGAATAAATATTTTAGAGGCGACAAAGCTTGCAATGCAGGAGGCGGTAAAGGATTTAGATTGCTTGGCTCGCCGAAGCAATGCGAAGGCGGCTGTGACAGATTATTTATTATTAGACGGTAATTTTAAAATAGAATCTTCTATTGGGCAAAAATCAATTGTAAAAGGCGATCAAAAAGTTTTTTCTATTTCGGCTGCTAGCATAATTGCCAAAGTCACGAGGGATAGAATTATGGAAAAATATCACAAAAAATTTCCTCAATACGAATTTGCAAAGCATAAAGGTTATGGAACAGCGTTGCACATGCAAAAAATCCGCGAAATTGGTTTGTGTAAAATCCATAGAAAAACTTTCTGTAAGAATATTGACAGGCAGGATTGATGTGATAAGATGAGTTATATTTGAAAATAACAAAATCTTTGACTCGGGTCCCCGCCGAAAGGTTAGGGGATTGGGCCCGATGAGATAATCTGTGCGTTAGTGCAGATTCGGCTTCCTCCGTAATCATAGGATAGTTGTTAAATCAAAAGCTTAAAACTTTTGAGGAGTCAACAAAGTGCCTGCCAATTTATTTGGCGGGAACAAGGGT
>Ga0265595_1000541_pt1 | contig 33435 bp, 35 predicted proteins | sample saktaG_15_FD_190148 | JGI IMG/M metagenome (GOLD analysis project Ga0265595, IMG submission 190148) | Saline water microbial communities from Sakinaw Lake, British Columbia, Canada - sak_2013_06_06_50m | ecosystem: Environmental > Aquatic > Non-marine Saline and Alkaline > Saline ...
CATGAGGGCGTGGAGGCCCGGGACACTGTACGTAACGGATACCCGCGTGGTGGTTAACCGGAGAGAGCCGTTAGAGATCCTGTCTGAGTCTGAATTTGAGGATCTTGCGGCGTATGCCATTGAGGACGCTGAAACTGCGGCAGGAAAAGCAACACAGTACATCCATCTCCTGCACCATAACGGGACGGTGATTTCCCTCCAGCTCCGGGACCCGGAGGAATTTGTCAGGGTGATACAAAAGGAGATGGGCCGCCACAACCTCCTGCTTGTAAAAAAGGAGTACTCCCTTTGCAGGAGTAACAATGACCAGTCTCCGGAACGGACGGCACCGGTCGTCCCCTTCGCGAGGATATGATGGGGGAGAATTAAAAATGCCTGCTGACTTTGACGGGAGAACAAAGAGAGTCCCCTGATAAAAAGCGCAAAATCAGGAAATCAGGGGCATTCCCTTGAATGTGGGTGGTGAAGGTTATCGTGCGAATGAAAAAAAAGCCAGGACAAAAAAAACCGGAACAATCGGGGCGTCCCCTTTCAGCACCCCTGCGTGCAGGGCTGGAAAGCAAAACCCGGCTCATCCTGCTTGGCGGGAAAGGGGGTGTGGGAAAGACCACGGCAGCGGTGGCAATGGCGGTCCTCCTCACTGGATCCGGGAAAAAAGTACTGGTCGTCTCCAGTGACCCGGCCCCGTCACTCTCCGATATTTTTGAGACTCCCATCGGGGGAACAATCAAAAAAGTGCACGGCCTCTACGCACTTGAGATCGATGCAAAATCTGCAGTCGCAAAATACAAAAAACTGTACGGCGGGGTGATTGTTGACACCCTTGCAACCATCGTCCCGATCGATGACACGATCCTTGATGAGATCCCCAACGAGGTCGTGCCCGGATTTGATGAACTCTTTGCACTGGAGGAGGTGCTGGTCTACCTGGGAGAAGATTATGATTTCATTGTCTGGGATACTGCACCAACCGGGCATACACTCCGGCTCCTTTCCCTCCCCGGGGTCATGCAGGAATATGCAACAGGGCTCTTAACCGTCCACGGGAGAATTGAGGGGGTGCTTACTGCAATCAGGTCGTTGTTTGACCGGGATACAACAAAAGACACCATTGTAAAGACTCTTACGGGACTGAAAGAAACCGCGCTTCTTACAAAAAAAATACTGACAGACCCCACAAGAACCGAGTTCATTCCGGTGATCATTCCCGAAGCGCTCGCGCTCCACCAGACCGAACGGTTCAAAAAGGTGCTGGATGAGCTGGGCATTCCCATGCACCGCATGATCGTCAATGGCATCGTCCCGGATAATACCTGTCCGTTCTGCAGGTCACGAAGGAAGATGCAGGTGTACTATCTTGAAGCGATCCACAAACGGTTTGGAAGCGCCCTGCAGGTCATCGAGATGCCGCTGTTCCCGTTTGAGATGAAAGGACAGGACGCAATCCGGCAGTATGCAGAGTCTCTCGGCAGTCATGCCGGTGTGGCAGGATGATGGGTGTTATCATGAGCAGGAAACACACAAAAAATGTCCTTGATGCCATCAGGGATGTAAATATCCGGGTAACCGTCCCGGAAAAGACCGAAGAGATCAATCCTGTCAGGGTCCCGCTCCCGGGCCTACGGACAGAAACGACCCGGATCGGTGTGGCAAAAGTCGGGAACAAAAAAGCGCTCTACCTCAAACTGCGCCTGCAGGGGGATGAATGATGTATCAGGATGAGATCACTCCGGATGCCCTCGTGCCGTTCCTGCTCGATGCACAGGCTGAAATAATCGACCTGATTGGCAGGAAATACGGCCAGGAGGATTTTGGGGTGGCTACGGCAGAAGGCGGAGTACCTGGAGGGGGGCCGGACAGATTTTCCCGTCTCCTCATCCGGCATTGCGACGACCCGGAAGTAAGGGCAATTATTGAGCAGAGGTACAGGGAGTGCGGGAGAATTCTTGGGATGCTTTTAAAAAATCACACCGGAACCACGGATTTTTTCAAAGGACTTGACGAGAAGAGCAGGTCAATCCTCATGTATCTCGGTGAAAACGGGTATGCCACCCTTGATGAGATGAGCGCTGCGACCAACTCCTCGCATTTTGAGGTATTATACCGGTTAAAGGAGGTCATTATCCCGGAGTCAGTGAACCAGTTTGGCGTACCCCTTGTAACATTCATGGAGTCGGGGATCGATCCCCTGACCGGGGAAAGAATTTTATTTTCATGGTGGCTGAATGACGGTTTTTTAAAAGAGACCGGGCAGGTTGAAGTGACAGAGGAAGATGATGCAGTTATTGTTACGATGGAACTGGCCGGGTCTGATCTCCCGCGCAGCATGCGGGCATCGGCCACCTGCAAGCATGGTATTCTTGAAATCCGGGTAAATAAAGGGGGCAAAGTACATGAAAGACGACAAAAATGAAGATGATGAAAGTATTGTTGAAGGTGTTGTTGACGACGTTCTCCCCGGTATGGGAAAACTCGTGAAGAGATTGCGAAAAAATTCTCCTGAACTGAACCACAAAATAAAGGAGAAGGATGCAGAGATCAAAAAGCGGCTTGAAGAGGGATATTCTCCGGAACCAAAGATCCGGTACGGGGTCAGGGTGCGTACTCTTGCGCCAGAGCGCAAGGAGACAGGATACAAACCGACACGACAGAACCCTAAAAAGCCGGAAAGACCGGAGAAGAAGATATTTGAACCGGTCGTTGATCTCTTTGATGAAGGAAATACCATCAGGGTAATCGCCGAAATGCCCGGGATTGACGAGGAAAAGATCGCCCTTGACCTGCAGGGATCCACCCTTGTCATTTCCGCTTCAGATAAAAGAAGAACATATCAAAAAGAGGTCTCATTACCCTGCGAAGCCAGGCTTAAAAAACAGCGGTTCCAGAACGGGGTCCTGGAACTGACCCTGGAGAAGACGTAAATGATCGAGATCGATGAAAAAAATTTAAAACAGGGAGTGTTGGGGCTCGTCCTTGCACTCGTGGAAATTATTGAGGATACGCTCAGGATCCAGGCAGTGCGCAGGATGGATTCCGGGCTGCTCACCGACGATGAGATTGAACGGCTCGGCAGTGCCCTTCTTGACTTAAAAATCGCCATCGGGGAGATCAAGGAGGAGCAGGGCATCACGGAAACAGTTAAGGAGATCCGGGAAGAGCTGGATGATGTCGTCAATGATGTGGTGGATAGGATAGGCAATCCTGAACGCTGGACAGATCAGCAGGTCCCGTGCAGTTAGACTTGGTGCATGAAGGAGGAGTTATGAACAAGAAGCAGAGGGAGAAATTAAAAAAAGTGCTGCAGGAGATCCTGGACGAGGAGATCGATTTGATCACAAACGAGACCCGTTCAATCATGAGTGACCTTGTTAACAAGGAAGGTCTTCCTGCACTCCGGACAGCGGTATCCACAACCATTGCGGATGCAACCGCAAAAATCCCTGACCCGGCACTCAAATCCTCCTCCCGGCCCCCCGGTCCACTGACACCTGGCAGGATTGCTGAAATCCCCCTCGGGGATACGATCCCGTCCGCTGGCCAGGGGGTGTCACCGGGAAGTCCCCCCGCAGAAGGTCCTGGTGCAACGGGACTGTACCTGTATGGAATTGCCCCCGGCACTACCCCGGTACACTATAGGTCCTCGGGTATTGACGGGCAGGACGTCTGGTCAATCCAATACAAAGACCTCATGGCAATCGTCCATGACTGCCCGGCACGACCGTACGAAAGCACGGATAAAGAGGTCGTAAAAGACTGGGTCCTTGCCCACGAGAAGATCATCGAACGCGTCTCCGGAGACTGCGGGATCGTGATGCCCTTCTCTTTTGATACCATCATAAAACCCGACGGGAACAAGACTGCAGAGGAGATGTTGCTCCACTGGATGGCTGAAGAATATGAGCGGCTGGAGAGCACGATCACCAAAATTTCCGGAAAAAAAGAATATGGCGTCCAGATATTTTACAGCCCGTCGGTGATGGGAGAGAGAGTTGCGTCCAGGAACCCGGCGATAAAGAACCTGCAGGAAGAGATGAAACACCGTGGCCCGGGCATGGAATACATGGTCAGGCAAAAGATTGAGCAGGAACTAAAGACCGGCATGGAATCTGAGGCCGCGTCTCTTGTCCATGACTGCTATAAAAAGATCAAAGATGCATGTGATGATGTAAAAATTGAGAAAATAAAAAAGAGCGTGGAAAAAGAGGAGAAAATGCTGATGAACTGCTCGTGTCTTGTGTCTGATGAGGATTACCGTAAGCTTGGCGACGTGCTGGAAACCATTGAGAAGGAATACGGGCTTTCTGTCAGGTTTACCGGGCCCTGGCCGGTCTATTCTTTCGTGTGATACGGGGTCATTGAATGATCCCATGACCTGTTGCTTTGCCTGCAGGGACAATTTTTCTGGGGAATTTCAGAGGATTTTTACCGGCACAATGCAAAATCACTCGGGCTCCGGCTCGTGGTCTCTCTGGTGGAACAGTTGCAGGGAACGATTGAACTGGACCGGACGGCGGGGACGGCATTTACGATTGTGGTGAAGGAGAAGGAATAATCAGCAAGGAAAGGAACTGCTGAACCATGAAGAAGGCAGCCGGATCAAAAAACAAACAAACAGAGGGCGTCCCGGACGATCCGCTGGCAAAATATTCTATTCTTGCCGAAAATTGCCCTTACATTATCTACCACCTGTCTCTTCCCGATGGTCAGTATAAGTTCGTCAGTTCGGCATCAAAACCCCTGCTTGGATATTGTCCCGATGAATTGTATCAAAAACCCTGGTTTATCGACGATATTATCCACCCCTTTTCCCGCCAGTATTGGAACGATATGAAGATTGGGCTGTGCCATGGTGATGTCCCCTCATTCTATGAATATCAGATCGTCCACAAATCTGGAGAGCACCGATGGCTTCACCAGCGAAATGTCGTAATCCGTGATGAGAATGGACAACTCATCGGAATTAATGGGATTATTACCGATATTACCGAACGCAAGCGTGCAGAGGATGCGCAGCGGAAGAGCGAGGATCGGTACCGGGCTGTTGTCGAAGACCAGACTGAATTCATCTGCCGTTTTGCTCCGGATGGAAAGCTTACGTTTGTCAACGATGCATACTGCCGGTATTTCGGATTGAACCGGGAGGAATGTATCGGGAAACCTCATACTGTGGTTTTATCCGATGATGACGCCCAACGGATGAAAAAACATATAGCTGAACTCACACCGGAAAATCCAGTTGCATTCATTGAACACCAGATCATCATGTCCTCCGGGGAAGTCCGGTGGCAGCGATGGAGCGACCGTGCAATCTTTGACAAGGCCGGTCATGTGGTTGAATACCAGTCTGTCGGGAGAGACACGACAGTACAGAAACGGGCAGAAGAAGCATTGCGGGAAAGCGAAGAGCGTTATCGTATTGTTCTGGAAAATGTGCCGGATTTGGTTTTGGTGCACCGGAACGGGATGATCCTCTACGTTAACCCCGCTATGGTTCAGACAATGGGTTACACACCAGATGAAGTTCTCAACAAACCAATAACCGATTACATAGTCCCCGAATTCCACGAACGTGTTGCTGTTGCAATACGCAAACGGATAACCGTTGAACGTTTTAAACCTTATGAAATCGAGCTTCTGACAAAAACAGGCGGGCGCCGGATTGTTATTGTCCGCGGAACTATGATTGAATTTGGCGGTTCCCCCGCAATCCTGAATGTGCTCACTGACATCACCGAGCGCAAGAGGATAGAGGAGGAGTTGCAGGTTGTCCGGGAAAAGTACACAAAAGCGTTCCTTTCAGCACCTGATGCGATCACGATCAGCGAGCTGGAATCCGGGCGGTTCATTGAGGTTAACAATGCAGCATCCACAATCTTCGGGTACTCCCACGATGAGTTGAACGGGAAGAGTGCACTTGAACTTGGTATCTGGCTGAAAAAAGAGGACCGGGAAGCTGTTATCGATCAGTTAAGTACACTGGGGCGGGTTATACAGTACGAGGTAGTGGAGCGGCGCAAATCCGGTGAACTGTTCAATGCATCGGTAAATGCCGATATTATTACCATTGGCAACATAAGATATCTTATCGCCACCACTCGGGACATCACCGAGCGCAAGCGGGCAGAAGAGCAGCTGAAACATTTCAACGAAGAACTCGAAAAAGGAATTGCGGACCGCACCGAGAAACTCAATGCTTTGCTTGAAGAAAAAGTGCTCCTGCTCCGCGAAGTCCATCACCGGGTGAAAAACAACCTCCAGATTATTTTAAGTCTCATCAGCTTACAGTCCCGGAATATCAAAGACCAGAAATTACTGGATATCATGGGGGAGTTCCAGAATCGCATTATGGCGATGGCACATGTCCACGAGAGGATGTGCCGTGCCGACGACATCTCCAGAATCGACCTGTCTGAAATCGTCACATTCCTGGGAACGAGCCTTTTCAAGTCCCATAACGTGGATCCTCAGCATATTCAGTTGAACGTCGAAATGAAAGACCTACAGATTACCATAGACTCTGCAATTCCCATCAGCCTTATCATCAACGAACTCATCTCAAACTCAATAAAGCACGCGTTTCCCAAAGGGACTTCGGGAGAGATCACCATTGCAGGACACCGGGGAGCCGATACCCTTGTGCTCTCCTTCAAGGACACGGGGATCGGGATACCGGCAGACCTTGACTGGAAGGGAAGTAAACAAACCCTTGGACTCCGGTTGGTGATCACACTTGTGGAACAGTTGCAGGGCACGATTGAGCTGGACCGGAGTGCCGGAACGGCATTTATGATCGTTGTGAAGGAAAAGGAGTGAACCGGAAAAAAAGCATCCGGTGTCCCCCATTGAATCATTTTGGCATGAAAATCCCTCTGGGGATATTCATACAAACACCATGAGGCCATTGGCCCCATGGTTGTTTTCATCAAACGTGCATGAAAGTCATTCTGACTTTAATTCACGTTTTTTAGAAGGATTATGAGAACGAGAACGATTTTTTTTAAAAAAAACCAAAATCTTCGTAAAATGTGACATTCCCGTTGCAACGTGTATAGTGGTCGGGACTGCGACTATCCAATCCAGAAACACGGGGGGATCGGGGCAGACTCACTCGTGATCCAGATGCGACAGGGCGGATTTATCCCTCAGCGTGTACAGGTTCTCCCTTCAAACGTACCATCAGAGCATACAATTCATGAGGTTATGCGGAATTTTATTATATTTTTAAATTAGTCTATTCCGTTATGCAGGGACAGGACTGCCATGAAAATTATCCCGTCATGATTGTTGGTGTTGCAAATCTTGTATCATTCCTGATCTACGCTATTGGCGCATATATCCTGTACAGGTTCAGTCTCATCTGGGTCATCTGTTATGTACTGTTCATTCTTATCCTTGAATTCCGGCTGCTGGGCAGACATTGCGTGGACTGTTATTATTATGGCAAAACCTGTGCGTTTGGTAAAGGTTACCTGAGCTCCCTGTTTTTCCCGAGGGGCCAACCGGAGCAGTTCAACCGGAAAACGATCACATGGAAAGATATTGTCCCGGATTTTCTGGTGTTTATTGTCCCCGTTCTCGCAGGCATCATGCTCCTGGTACAGGAGTTTACGGCAACTGTCCTCATTCTCATCATCGCCCTCTTCCTCCTGGGTTTCCTCGGCAATGCTCTTGTGAGAGGACAACTGGCCTGCAGGTATTGTAAACAGAGGGAGATCGGTTGTCCGGCTGCGCAATTGTTCGATAAAAAAAATACATGAACAATCACCGGACTGTTCATCCGGGGTGCCGGGAGGTATCACGCTTCTGTTGGTTAAGGAGACCATTGCGGGGGGAATCTCTGGCGGAGAGGGTTTAGGGAAATCCCTGTGTCGGGAACCGGAGCTCTGTTGGCAGTCCCCGTTTGCGAATTCAGGACTTTGAAAAAAAACAATTTTTTTTAGGAAATATCCCGCTCTTACTTCTTCCGGTATTTCTTCCCGGCCGAGAATGCCTTTTTTACTTGTTTTCCCACGCCAAAATAGGCGGCCTGGGCGTACAGGATCGGGTTGACCTTTGTGATATCCGGTTTCCCGTCCGTCACGCACGCTGTGTCGGCATGGATCTCCACGACCTCGCCGATGTGCAGCATGTGGCTCCCGCAGTCAACGGACTTGAAGAGTTTGCACTCGATGTTGACCGGGCACTCCTCTGCCAGGGGGGCGGTCTTCAGTTTCCCGTACACCGAATGGAAGACCCCGGACTTGTCCTCATGCGCACCCGAGACGAGACCGCAGTGGTCGGTCTCGACCACCTGTTTTGTTGACGGCACGTTCAGGCTGAAGGTCTTGTTCTCCTCGATCCCCTTCGCTGTATACCGTGCCTTGTTGATCGCGACGCAGACCATCGGTGGCGCCATGCAGGCGACCGTAGCCCATGCGGCGGTCATGTAATTCGGCTTACCCCTCACGTTTGCGCCCACGAGCAGGGTGGGCATGACACTCATGTACGGCATCGGGCCGACCGTGATCTTTTCCATGGTTTCTCTCTCCAAAATATAGGTTGCGGGGTGAGGTGATTAAGGGTATCATCGCGGGGAGAGGGTCTTTGACGTTGCAACGGTTTTTTGCACACACTATAGGCTTGTGAACTTGTTCACGAGTCTTTCTCTGAGGTGGGGCGGAAACCTTCCACTTACAAGAACCTTTCAGGTTCTTGACGAGTCTGGGTCGAAGCCAGACATGCGGAAGAACTGTCATCAGACCGTTCTTCGACTGAGACGGGTTGGGCTTAAAAGTTGGAGAATTCCCGTGAATTCTTCTCTTCCCCGGGGTTCTGAATGAACCTTTTAAAAAGTACAGGCCCCCGATGGCACGGAACCGGTCATATTTCAGAACGTCCTGATTTCCCGACAACAACCATTGCTCGCTTAAAAACCAAAAACAAGACTACCACGTGCGATCCTGTCCGGCCCCCGCTGTTCCCCCCGCCAACTCCGATAACAAGCGTATTAAAAGAACAGGGCAGTAATTTTACCGGAATATCTGCTGGCGTTTTTTAAACAGGATACGTTCTCATGACTGTCGCACTGCACATACAAAACCTGACCCGGCGCTTCAACGGCTTGGTCGCCGTGGACAACATATCATTCGATATCTCGCAGGGAGAGATTTTTGGCCTGCTGGGTCCCAATGGCGCCGGGAAAACAACGACCCTCTCGATGCTTTCCACTATGCTTACCCCTACGTCCGGTTCAGCAACGGTCAACGGCATCGATATCGGGCAGGACCCGGACGGGGTCAGGAGATCCATCGGGATCGTCTTCCAGGACCAGAGCCTCGACGAGGAACTGACCGCATGGGAGAATATGGATTTCCATGGCCGGCTCTACCGGATCCCGGCAGAGACAAGGAACCAGAGGATCACGGAGCTCCTCACCCTTGTTGAACTGTACGACCGCAGGGACGATATTGTCAAAACCTTTTCCGGGGGGATGAGGCGGCGCCTTGAGATCGCCCGCGGCCTTCTCCACCACCCTTTAGTCCTCTTCCTTGACGAGCCGACGCTCGGCCTCGACCCCCAGACCCGCAATCACCTCTGGAACTACATTGCCGCGCTCGCACAGGAAAAAGGGATCACGATCATCCTCACGACGCATTACATGGAAGAAGCGGACCGGTTATGCAACCGGATCGCCATCATCGATCACGGCAGGATCATCGCCATCGACACCCCGCAGAACCTCAAGGACGGCCTTGGCGGAGATCTCGTGACCATCCGGTCCCCGGACCCGAAAGCAGTGGCTGAGGCCCTCAGGGAACCGTGGGTCGTCAGGGTGGAGACCCATAACGATGAAGTGACCGTCAGCCTGAAAAATGCCGACCAGTTTGTCAGCACCATTGTCACACTCCTCAACTCAAAGCAGGCCCCTATTGCGTCCATCGCAATCCACAAGCCGACGCTCGAGGATGTCTTCCTCTCCTTCACCGGCAAGACCATCCGTGAACAGGAAGCCGACCAGAAGGAGACCATGCGCATGCACCAGAAAATGATGAGGCACTAAACCATGGATATCGTCTATACCATCTGGCTCCGGAACATGAAGCGGTACATCCGGTCAAAGAGCCGCATCATCGGCAGCATCAGTATGCCGCTCTTCTTTTTACTCTTCCTCGGCTTCGGCCTGAACTCCGTTGTCCAGCTGCCCGGGCTTGGCGGAAATTATGTCGTGTTCCTGATCCCGGGCATGGTTGCGATGAGCGTCATGTTCACGTCCGTTTTCTCCGGCATCCAGGTCATCTGGGACAAGCAGTTCGGTTTTTTGAAAGAGACTCTCGTTGCGCCGGTCTCGCGGCTGGAGATTATGCTGGGGCAGACCGCCGGCGGAGCAACAACGGCTGTCCTGCAGGGATTCATGATCCTTGTCCTCTCCCTGTTCATCGGGCTCCATGTCTCCAGCGCGGCCGGATTTTTCATCGCACTCCTGTTCATGGTGCTGATCGGCATCTCGTTCACGGCCTTTGGCATTGCCATCGCGTCACGGATGGAGGATATGACCGGGTTCCAGCTGATCATGAACTTTGTCGTCTTCCCGATATTCGGGCTCTCGGGGGCGCTCTTCCCCATCAGCTCGCTGCCCGCATGGATAGCGCCGGTTACCCTTCTCGATCCCCTGACGTACGGCGTGGAAGGGATCCGGTACGGCCTGACCGGGGTATCGCAGATCGACCCGGTGGCCTGTCTTGCAGTGATCGGGGGTTTTGCCCTTGCAATGACCATGGCCGGAGCGTTCCTCTTCAGGAAGATCAAGATATAAACGAGAGCAGAATGGCTCATTAAAACCAGGTTTTACCTGCCGGGTCTTTTCCGGTACCAAGTACCAGCCAACCGGAACACCACCGTAGTAGTACTGCCCGCTCCGAAATGCCTTGTTGTCCGGAAATCCTTAATAGTAAAAGCCCTGATCCATGGAATGAAGGTGACCGACGTGAAGGTAATCTATTCTGAGAAAGAGAAGCACCACCATCCCCAGTATGAATGGAACTTTGGAAAGCTCGTTCCCTACCCGGAGAAAAACATACGGGCGCAGATCATACGCGACGAGGTTATTGAGCGGGGCATGGGAGATCTGGTCCGAAATGCCCGAAATTTCCCCCTCTCCCATCTCAAAGCCGTCACCAGCCCGGAGATGGTGGATTACATCAAATCATGTGAAGAGCTCAATGATAAGGAGTCGGTCTTCCCCCATGTCTTCCCGTACCGGGATTTCACTCCCGAATTTTCCGCTCACCCCCGGATAAACCTCAAAAAAGCCGGGTATTACTGTTTTGATGTCGGCATAGAGATTGACAAGGACACCTTTACGGCTGCAAAGGCGTCGGTCGACGTATCGCTGACCGGTGCGCAGCTCATCCGTGATGGAAAGGAGACCCGGGTCTTCTCCCTCTGCCGCCCGCCCGGCCACCATGCCGGGTACGAACATTTCGGGGGCTATTGTATCTTCAATAATGCAGCAGCTGCCGCATATTACCTCTCGCAGGAAGGCAACGTCGCAATCGTTGACGTCGATTTTCATCACGGCAACGGCACGCAGGACATCTTCTACGAGCAGCCGGAGGTACTCTATGTCTCTCTCCATGGCAACCCGGACCGGTCGTACCCGTACTTTTCCGGTTTTTCCGATGAAACCGGTGAGAAACTGGGGAAGGGGTATAACATAAACATCCCCCTTCCGGCAGGAACAGGCGATGACGAATACCGGAAGTACCTTGATTCTGCACTCCGTAAAGTCGTGAAATATAAACCATGGGCAGTCATCGTCTCGCTCGGGCTTGATATCTTCAAAGGCGACCCCTTAAGCGATATTGGTGTCTCGTCCCCGTTCTTTGGGGAGATGGCCAAAACATTCTGCGATCTTGGCATCCCGGTGCTTGGCATCCTTGAGGGAGGATACGATATGGCTGACCTTGCACATAATGGTGCAAATTTCATTGAAGCGATGGCACAGGCCGGATGAGCGGGACCGCCCGGCGTTTTTTTGATTCGGGGAGGGGCATGGACGGATGTGGTATCGGGTATACCGGAAACAGGAGTTCATCAGGAACTATTACGGTTTCCACAACTTCAATGGGTAATTTTTATAAATAACTCGCCGTCAGCATAACGCCCGATTATCTCATCACCAGTGATCGTGATTTTTTTCAGTACTTATCGCATTCCGGCAGGTGCACGGCCCGGTGAAAAATGGCACTGGCTATATATTCCCTTTAGACAAAGGAGAGGTTATTATGACAACCCTCCTCAGATACGGATTTTAGCGCTCACCTTTGTGCTGGTCTTTTTGTGCACCCCGGTGCTGGGCTGTACGAGTTTCGTCATCACACCCGGTGCATCCGCTGACGGGTCGATGTACGTAGCGCACACGAATGATGGCTTTGGTGCCGGTGTTGTCGGGCACGAGGTAGTAGACGAGAGTGCCCGGCTGGTCTATGTACCGCCGGCAGATCATCCTGACGGTGCGAAGCGTGCGGTCTACTATGATCCCAACTCCGGATCCGATGAACCCACCAGTGTTGCGGAAGCGCAGGTTAAACCCCTCGCCTACATCCCGGAAGTTAAGCACACGTACGGGTATTTCACCGGCAGCTACGGGATCATCAACGAGCACCAGCTGATGTCCGGTGAAGTGACGGACGGTGCAAAAGTCCAGCCGACATCAGATCCGGATAAACGGATCATCTACAGCTCCGAGCTCTCGAATATCGCACTCGAACGGTGCCGGACTGCAAAGGACGCCGTGACACTTGTCGGCCAGCTCATTGACCAGTATGGCTATTACGGCACCGGTGAGACACTTCTCTTTGCCGACCCCAAAGAAGCATGGGTAATCGAGATGTGCGGCGGTACCCCTGACGGCAAAGGCGGACTTTGGGTAGCACAGAAAGTCCCTGACGGGGAGATCTTTGTTACGGCCAACACGTTCCGGATCCGTGATGTGAAGCCGGGGAATCCCGACCAGATGTATTCTGCCAGCCTCTTTACCGTTGCAAAGAAAAACGGCTGGTGGAATGAATCTGATGGAAACCTTGACTGGTTAAAGACCGTGAGCAATGGCGAGTACTCACACCCGTACTATTCTCTTGCCCGGGTCTGGAGCCTGTACAGCAGGATTGCGCCATCCCGTAACTTCTCCCCCTACGTAACCGATACGTACTCGAAGGATTACCCGTTCTCTCTCGTACCGGAGAAGAAGCTTTCCACCGCCGATGCGTTTGCCCTCTTTAGGGATCACTAAGAAGGTACGGTCTATGACCTCACCACCGGCCCGGCAGCCGGCCTGTTTGGCAACCCGTACCGCTGGCGGGGACCGTACGATGATCACAACGCGTTTGCCTTTGGTGAGGTAAAACCGGGTGCATGGCCCCGCGCTGTCTCCGAGATGTTCTGCGGGTACAGTTACATCAACCAGGGCCGGAGCTGGCTCCCTGATCCTATCGGCGGAATCATCTGGTTCGGGTTTGCCCAGCCGGCTGAGACCGTATATATTCCCTTCTACGCCGGCGCAACGGGTGTTCCTGCCGAATGGTCACAAAATGACCGGTCCACGTTCAGCCGGGAATATGCCTGGTGGGCGTTCAACCATGTGACCAACTGGGCAACGCTCAATTATAATGCCATGGTTAACGATATCCGGGCCCGGCAGCAGGCAATCGAGCAACGGCAGTTTGACGATCAGCCTGTTGTTGAAGAGAACGCACGAACGCTCTATTACGTGGAAGGGGAGGATGCAGCCCGTGCGTACCTTACCCAATACAGTTCGGCAAATGCACTGGCGAACGCACATGACTGGTGGCAACTTTCGGACCAGCTTGTCGTGAAATACAGCAACATGATGGTAAACGATTTTATAAATGGCACAACCTACCTGCCCGGCTATCCCGACTCGTGGCTGCAGGATGCAGGATACCAGTACGGCCCGCGGATTTACCCGGATAAAGAGCTCCAGAATGTTGTCGGCCTTGCCTACGTGAACAGGACCGTATACACCACGCCGGGTAACGAACTTAACCTGATTAAGACGACCCAGCGGACGAATGTAACTCAGCTCATCATCGGGATCATCGAAGGACGTGTGCCCCTCCCGGCCCGGAACCTCACTCACCGGATCTTAAAAACCGGCTGATCAATTTTTTTTCTAAAAGTGGCTCCGTGCCATCACCAGGTTTCCATGAATGCCTGCCAGATCGGTACACGGCAGACAGCGGATGTACGACCGGTCTGTTCCCGTGTCATCTCCGGCTGAAGCATAAACCTTTTTTTTAATGCGGAATTATTTTTCCCTTTTAAAAAAGAAATACCAGATGATGGATGAACAACTCTCCAAAGGATCTTTTTACATCCTCCTTGCCGCAGTTTTCCTTGGCATGCTCGGCCTGGGGATTGTCATCCCGCTGCTGCCGGTCTTTGTGGATGACTTTGGCGCCGGCGGTTTCTGGGTCGGGGCGCTTTTTGCCGGGTACGGGCTCTCGCGAATACTCCTGACCCCGTCAATCGGTTCATGGTCTGACCGGTACGGGCGGAAATGGTTCATTACCGGCGGCCTTGCCCTGTATACGATTGTGTCGCTCCTGTATCTCGTCCCGACATCCATTTATGAATTATTCGTGATCCGGTTTATCCACGGGATTGCATCGGCGCTGATCGGGCCGGTTGCCATGGCGTATGTCGGGGATATCACGCCCCGTGGACTTGAAGGTGCATACCAGGGCAGACTCTCCAACGCCTTTTACCTTGGCATGGGTACAGGCCCGCTGATCGGGGGCGTACTGTATAGTGCGTCCGGCATGACTGCGGTATTTCTGGTCATGGCGGTCATGGCCCTTGTCCCCTGCATCCTCTGCATAAAATATCTCCCCGAATCAAAGCCGGAGAGCAGACCCCCGGCATCGGTGTGGAAAGCCTTTTTCCACTCCCGCATGCAGGCAAACCTCTTCTTCAGGTTTGCCAACTGTTTCCCGTATTCCGCATTCATGGTCTTCCTGCCGGTCATTGCCGCAGTCCAGTACCGGTATCCGACAACGCTCATCGGTCTGATCATCGCAATCGAAGTCCTTTCCATGGGGATGTCCCAGGGATATTTCGGCAGGGTTGCGGACCGGTACAAAAAATCCCAGCTAATCGTTGCCGGCACGCTGCTCGTCTCGTTTGCCACACTCGCACTGCCCTTCGTGAACAACCTCATTGTCATAGCGATCATCGCCCTTTCCATCGGCATCGGCAATGCGATTGCAATCTCTGCTGCAACTGCCGTCGTGGCGGTCGACGGCCGTGAACTGGGACAGGGGGCCGTGATGGGTGCGTTCAATACGATTGTGAGTGTCGGGATTGTCATCCCTCCGCTCATCTTCGGGGTGATTCTCGTAATTTATGGCGTTGCTGCGATCTTTATTGTTGCCGGGGTTATCTCGCTCCTGACGCTCGCACCCTTTTGGTTACTGGTGATCCGCAGCCGGAAGATGATGGTCCGGCCGGGGCAATAAACACGAGATCCTCCACCGGATCCGGGCCGCCCGGTCCGGAGTCAGACCGGTACTTTCCCCATGCAATCTTTATTTATAAAAAAAGAAAGAAGAGAATGTCTGCTGGTATCAGCTCATGAAACGAAAACTGCTTATCTTCTCTCTGCTTGTCCTCCTCTGTATAGGGTTTGGCGCAGCTGCGCATGTGATCAATGACCCGGTTGTCAATGACCTTTTCTACACCTCCCTCGCACTGGCTGTCACGTACCTTATTTTCCCGGTTATTATCGGCATGATTCTTGTAAGAAGGATTACAGACCTGAAAACACGGTACACTGCAAACAAGGCAATTTCAATACTGTCAATTGTTTTTGTCATCGCCCTCTGCCTGCGGATCTGGGTGACAGATACTTCTGCGCTTATTGTGTCGTACGGCATCATCGGCGCCGCCCTTGCATTTGCCCTGCAGGATGTGTTCAAGAATTTTGTCGGGGGTTTCCTCATCATCATTTCCGGCATGTACCGGGTCGGCGACAGGATCTCCATTGACGACACGTACGGGGACGTGATGGACATCGGTATCATGAGCACGACGCTTATGGAGATCCGGGGCTGGGTTTCCGGGGACCAGCCGTCAGGGCGACTGCTCATCATACCAAACGGCCTTGTGATCAATCATCCTTTGTACAATTACACCCGTGACCATTCGTTTATCTGGGACGAGATATCCATCCCCCTGACCTATGACAGCGACTGGGGGCTGGCAAAAGATATCATACTTGGCATTGTTATTAAGGAAACCGCTTCGATGACGATGCAGGCAGATGCAGAGATTGAACGGATCGGTGAAAACTATTACCTTCCGAAGAAAGTCGTTGAACCCTCGGCCTACATAACGCTCACGGATAACTGGATAACGCTGGATGTACGGTACGTTACGGATGCCCGCAGCCGCCGGATCCTCCATTCCCGGCTGAGCGAGATGATCCTTGCAGCTATTGAAAAGGAAGACAAGATTACCATCTCCTCCACAACCGTGACGGTCACATCCATTAACCAGACCTCCGTTTCGCGTAAGGATTAAGAAACGGCCGGATATTCATTCATCATTTTTTAAAAAAGTTCCCGTCGCCATCAGACCGGGTTTTTCAATAGCATGATTTTGCGTATCATTTAATAATCCCCCCGTGTATTTCACTAGTAGGAAACACGGGTGGATATGGCAGGCGAGGAGAATGCTGTTTTTGGAGGCACCGTCATCGGCTATGAACGGGAATTACATGAGATCACCCAAGCCATCGAAGGGTCCGTGCCTGATGCACCGTCCCATATTGCCATCGTTGCGGAACCGATGGGTGGCCGCACGACGATCGTTGCCGAGATCAGGCGCCTCTACGGCGACAGGGTGCACTACCTGCCCCTGGAATTTATCATAAAACAGTCCGCCCTGCCGGATTTCTCCACCCTGCCCTATGATATCATCCTTATCGACAACTGCCAGTTCCTTGCGACAAGGGTAATTGGGGGATTTGATGCCCTTGATACGTTCCTGCGCATGCAGATCACGTCAAAGAAGATCTTCATCACGACATGGAATGCCTACAGCTGGCAGTACCTCTCCTCCGTCATGAACCTTGATGCGTATTTCCCCACTATCGTTACCTTAACCAAGATGGACACACCGGTACTCAAGCAGGTGATCATGTCGCGGTATAAGCCCGGGGAGATCCGGTTTGTTGATGAGGGGACCGCGGAGCGATCGATGTTTTTCTCCGTGATCCACCGCAAGGAGCGGCTGCCGTTTACTAAAACTGAAATTTCATTCCCGTGGATAAAGCTGAATTTTACCGTGATGCTCCACGGCCTTCCCCGGAAAAAACGCGTACAGATCTCCATAGAAGATGTAATTTTTGAAAAGATCAACCGGATAGCAGAGGGAAATCCCGGTGTCGCGATCCTGCTCTGGGAAAGGAGCCTGAAAGATAATACCCTCTCCTTACGTGCAATCACCGAGACCCCGTATTCCATCTCCCTTGACACGAATGAATCATTTATCCTTTCTGTCATCCTGTCCATGGAATCCCTGCATGCAAAGGACCTTTCCGCAATTGCCGGGTCCGAGATGGATATCGAGCGGGTGCTCTACCGCCTCGTCCAGCAATGCCTTATCAGGGACAACGCAGGCTACTTTAGTATCGAGCCATTTGCCCTTGGGCAGGTGACCGATTACCTTAAGAAAACCCGGAGGTTGTGGTGACCATGGCTGATACCCTGCTCTCCAATGTTACGGCAGGAGTTACGGCAGAACTCCCGATAAAAACCATCGATGCAAACCTGATCCTGTACATCGTCTTTGTCATTGTCATCGCCTATGTTCTTTCCTACCTGCTCAGTTTCATCCTCGTCCATGTCTCGGAGCGGATCGGCTGGTACCGGACATCTGTCACGATGACCATCCCCCTGTTGAAGCTCCTCGTCTACATGGTGGCACTCTATTACATTATCATCGCCGTCATCGAACCTTCACTGACCCAGATGATCGCATTCTCGGGGCTCTTTGGTGCTGCTATCGGTTTTGGGTTAAAAGACCTCTTTTCCGATATCGTGGGGGGCGTCGTGATCATCTTTGAAAAGCCGTACCAGATCGGCGACAAGGTCACCATCGGGAACCAGTACGGGGAGGTAAAAGATATCGGCATCCGCTCGACGCGTATCCAGACTCCTGCCGATGAACTGGTATCAGTGCCAAACACTACCATCTTCAGCCAGCCGGTATCAAGCGGAAATGCCGGGGATCTGGCCATGATGGTCGTAATCGACCTCTTCATCCACCCGGATTCCGATGCAGACAAGGCAATGAAGATCTTAAAAGAGGCTCTTGTTACATCGAAGTACGTGATCATCTCGAAAAAATATCCTTACACGGTGCTGCTCGAGGACTTCCCGTTCTACAAGCGCGTCCGCGCAAAGGGATATGTCAACGACCTCCGGCTGGAGTTTGAGTTCAAATCAGAAGTCACCCGGAGATCATGGGCCGAATTTAAATTAGCAGGGATCCAGCCGCCATCATTTGTTCCCCCGTCGGCTGCCGACACAGGTGGGCAGTCCCCGGGAATGAACCCATAATCTTTTTGGGTAATATGCTATTTTAACACCTGAATCAACACAAATTTTTCGACGGATTATATAGCGGAATACCGTTCCTGAAAACATAAAGAAAAAAGTGACAGCAGATTATAGTGTGAATTCTCACACAAAAATGTCAACATCCTATCCTTCTATCGCGACCGGGGGATGCCGCAGCGGCGGGGGCGAAGGCGTAGCCGGAGCACCCAAGAGCAACTGAGATGTACGAATTCGATTACAAATCCGAGAAAATTTTGGTGCAAAGTTGGCATTATACCCATCTTTTTTTATCCCTTTTTGGCGCTGTTCCCTCTATGATGGCAGTCTCTGTTCTGGCGACGCAAACGACAAGGTCATAGTAGAAAAACCAGTATCTCAGGTTTTATCACAAACGATTTCGGACTCTAACTTTTTAACGAATTATTTATGCGATGACCTGCAATCCCATTATTGATTGAACAATGAGAAAAACTTCCGATCTGGTAGATGAGATGCGTGCCGAAGCAAAAAATGCCTGGCTTGTCGCAATTGCTGTCGGGTTTCCAACTGAGACAAAATTTGTATTCAGTTCACGGAAGCACCCGCTTGAAGAGTTGAACCAGCTGGTAAAAAATGGCGGCTCTCCCATCGGGCTGCTACGGTTTGATAAAGAGAATACGACCGTACAGGGGTCATACCGCCCGTTTATCGAATATGAAAATGAGGAATGGGCCAAAAAATATCTTGCGGGGCTTCTGGATAATACCGGGGATATCATTGCCTTGAGCCAGCAACAGCATATTTTCCCTACTGCATATTAAAAAAAATCTCCATTCCCCTAATGTTTTTAGAGAGAAAATTTTTTTTAAGATAATTTTTTTATGCGCTCAATCTCATGACATCCAGACAATTCCCGCCTTCCTGCACTTCATCCCTGCATCGCCCCTCTTCCGGCATACAAGGAAATGCCGGGGTATGCGATGAGTTCAAAAAGAGAGTTCAAAAAATTGGCACAACACAGGGTAATGTGAACCGCTAAAAATCCGCCCGGTCCTTGCGGTTAACTGGTCTTTATCCCGATACCCTCGAACCAGCGGGAATCAAAATTCCCCGAGTAATCGTACGTGTACCCGATCCCCTTAAAAAAGTCCTCAAACTCCTCCTGTGCCCTTAAACTTTCTTTCGCAGTATTTTCTGTGCGGTAAAAATGCGCCAGATAGACAAAACTGGCGCCGTGATCCGGGAAATCTTCCCGCTGTATTGAATCGATCATCGGGTAGTGCCCGAGCAGTCCATGCCATTCCGGACAGGAACCCTGTCCTCCAATGATGAGGCATTCAGGCCCGGTGACCGGCATGGCTGGTCTGGTTTTTTTGCGGGCGGGCTCCTTCTTTCGTTGTTGGCCGGCACGTTTTTTCCCTTTTAAAGAACGGTCCGTTGCGGGATGATCCGCGGGGCCGGCATCCTCCGGTGCCATAGTGATACTGATCCTGCCACACGTATAAAAAATTTATTTTTCGTTCTTTGTCTTCCGGCCGCATCCCTCCGGTACTGTTGGGGTTCGGCCGGGGGTGGTAATGCGGGGAGCGGGACGTACCAGTCCGTTTTAAATCCAGCCGGTTCCATAGATCGAAAGGAGAGCATCATCGGGTACACCATGAACAGGCTGCAGGTATTTCAGGGAGTGCCGTACCGGGCGGTTGCACTCCTCATCCCGTTTTGTGTCCTGTCAGTTCATATCGCTGTCATGGCTGCCACGCTCCCGTACACTCTTTTCCTGACCATGATCGGGCTCATGGTCGCCTACATGGCGCCTCCTGCCGGAAAGGAGACCGCCATCCCCGTGGGGATTGCACTGGGCATTCCCTGGTGGTACATGGCACTCTCCATTACGATGGTTGACGTTGAGACCGGTCTTTTTATGGGGCTCAACTTCGACCTTGCGTTTAAAATTCCATTCCTTGGACCCATACTCGTCGATCTTACAGACAAGACAAAACAGGTCATCGAACATCACCGCTGGATTAGCGGCCTGTATTTCTTTGGCATCGTGCTGATGGTGATGGTGCCCGTCCTCGGGAGCGGTGGGATCAGGGGCACAATTGCGGGAAAACTCCTTGGCATGGATACCTTTCCGGTATTTCTGGGGATTCTTGTGGGAGCACTGATCGGCTGTTTTGGGATCGCACTTGGGTCAGCAGCGATCCTCGGCCAGCTCTGCGCGGACGGTCTTTTACCTGCAGAGATCAGCGCAATAGTCTGCAACCAGACGTTGTGATGCAATGAAGAACCACATGCTCTCCCTGCTCATTATTGCTACAGTCATGTTATCGCGGTGCGATGCACAACAGGCACCCGATAGCAGCGGCACGTTAAAAGGATTTCAGGGTCTCTTTATAGACAGCCTCAATAGGATACACGGGAAAATCCAACCCCCTCGTGGATCGTGGCAATGCCCAAACGTATGCAAAAACATCCGAGGAATGGTAGTGAAATATGATGAACTGCTGGGAAAAAGGGCCGGTGAGTCAAGACTATGGATATCGACGCCGCACTGATCGTCATCCTGCTCGGCGCCACCCCGTTCTTCGAGGCGCGATATGCCATTCCTGTGGCGCTTGCCTATGGTTTCCCCCCCCTCACAGCATTTGTGCTCGGTATCATCGGAAATATTCTTCCGGTGATCCCGCTCCTCCTCTTTCTCGAATCTGTCTCCCGGTGGCTCAGCGCCCGCTCCTCATCGATGGCAGACTTCTTTGGATGGCTCTTTGGACGCACCCGGAAATATGACGTCATGGTCAACCGATGGGGTGCTCTCGCCCTCTTCATTTTTGTCGCTGTACCGCTGCCGTTGACCGGCACATGGAGCGGGTGTGCCATAGCCTTGGTATTCGGCATCCGGTTTAGCCGGGCCTTTCCGGCGATCGTCGCAGGGGCTGTGACCGCTGCCCTGATTACCACTATACCGACGATCGGGGTCCTCAACTTTCTGGGGTAGGAGTATGAAGGCGATCCTGATCCTTGCAGGAGCTCTTGTGGGGTGTTTCATTATCGCACTCGGATCAGCAGCGATTATCAGCCATCTCTGCTCGAACAGTCTTTTGCCTGCAGATATCAGCGCAATTGTATGCAACCAGATAAAGCACAAGGAGTGGGCAGCGGCCGCAGGATCCTGCTGACAGGGTGGGCTGTTTTCCCCGGCAACGCGGTTGTGGCGAGCGCACCATGCCCCCGCCCTGATGATGAGCGTTCCCTGATGCAACAAAGTCAGGTAATAAAAGGGGAATTTATCCCGGTATATTACCGTGAAACCTTCTTTTTTAGTTCCGGTACAAGACGCTTCATGATATCGCTCTGAGCAGGTGTCACATAGATCACGTACTGACCAACAACCATCAGGCTTCCTACCGGATGCCCGCGTTCAACCGAATAAGAATTATACATACGTATGGCTGCATCACGGGACTCTGCGCTGTCAAATGCCTGCGTGGATACGGTCACCACTTCTCCGGCATTGTCCGTAAGAACAAACGTTTTTCCACCGGTTGCTCCAGGAAGGTTCCATGTCGAATCCTGGACGCTGGTAACGGTGATTCCCGTTGCCTGCGCCACTTCATTCACCGGTTCACGGGAAACCTGATGGAATGGGGATTCTTCAGCAACGAGAATGATCACGCCGATGGGGATCAGAAACACGATGATGAGGATTATATGGAGTCCGAGTTCAAGCCGTGAATTGGTACTCATAGATCTCCTCCGTTTTTATTGATGTGATTTTTCGTTCTCATCTTTTCCCACCTCTGCCCTCCAGCCGGCTTTAACCAGCTGGGATTTTTGAATTTTAAGAATACAAGCGGGGGCACTGCCAGCAGGAACGTACCGAGCAGGACGGCACTGACGTAGTCAAGTCCACGTGTCAGGAAGGATGATGGCGGCATACGCCCGACAATAAAGGCAAATGTTGTCCCGCACGCACCAAGCCCGCCGCCAAGCCCGACTCCTGCCATCCCGCCGGGGATTTTAAAGGGGTGTAGTGTATCCGGCTGGCTGTAACGGAGCTTGATCACGGATGCAAAGACAAGGATATACAAAATACAGGATACCCGGCACCCTGACATAACCCTGACTTTGATAGCCCGGGTCATATATTTTTTGGGGATTGTTCGAACCTGACAATGACCGGGGAGCCTCGTGAGAATTTTCCCATCTGAAAATCCTTCCAATCAGCATAAAAATCCTGGTATCCTGGATTATTAAAAAAAGGGAATACTCAGGAATACCGGAGAAGATGTCCATCAGAACATCTTCGATCTGCGACAATGGAGCACGAGAAGATATCCGTAGGGATATCTTCGATTTACATTGCCTCCGCCTCACCTCCGCACGCTTGTGGCAAACTCAGAAATATTCTGTCGAATATTTCCTATGAGCCTGTCCTGTCCTTTGGACACGACAGACACCCTCGCGATGCGATATCTGTGGAAAAAGTTAATAAAATAGATGAAGGAAATAAGATGTTCTACAGAGCGGGCTATGTCGTTATCCGGCATAGATGGCTGATGAAAATTCTAAAGGGATTTTCATACCAGCCGAAAAATGAAATCTGTACTCATCCTAGTACCCGGGGGGGGTGGCTTTTTATGAAATATGCAGATATCGACAGGATTAATCAGAAATTACCGCTTGATAAAGTCCCCTGGAACAGTGAGACCCCCCCCGGACACACTCGTTGACCTTATACAAAGCGGGAAAGTCCGGCCTTGCAGGACAATTGACCTTGGATGCGGTGCCGGCAACTATGCGATATCTCTGGGAGGTCACGGGTTTGAGGTAACCGGTGTCGATAGTTCCCCGACTGCAATATCAATCGCACAGAAGAACGCACTAAAGCTGGGGGTCAGATGCAGGTTTATTGTCGCTGACCTTACCGGTGACCTTCATGGAGTAAACGGGAGATTTGACTTTGCATTCGAATGGGAATTTTTACACCATATATTCCCGGAAGACCGGGAAAAATATCTCAATAATGTCTATAATCTCCTGAACCCGAAAGCATCCTATCTTTCTGTGTGTTTTTCTGAGGGGGACCCCCAGTTTGGCGGTACCGGGAAATTCCGTTCAACACCGATCGGGACAACCCTTTATTTTTCCTCTGAATCCGAACTCCGTGACCTCTTTTCGGCGCATTTTATTATCCGTAAACTCAAAACGATTGAAGTTGCCGGAAAGCATGGATCGCACCAGGCCATCTGCGTTCTGTCTGAACGGGACTGACATTTTTTTAGTTCTCTTGGGGCATGTATCCCCGTTTAGGGGATGCCATGACCATACCCCCACGCCGTTTTTTTGTCTTTGACAATGAGGATCGGCCGGTATGCCCTCCGCATAACCGCGCCGGTTGTGCTCCCCACGAATAATGCCTTGAGATCCCGTACCCACCCTTCCCCGTACGGGCTCATGACGATGACGGAAACATCATCATTGTCGGCCGTGGCGATGATCTCGTCGGGCGGGTATCCCACGTGGACACGGGAGATCGCATTGAAACCTGCCCGCACAAATTCTCCTTTGAGTTTTTCCAGTTTTTCTTTTGCCACCTGAACATGTTCCTGTATTTCCTTTTCAGATTCGCCTTTATCGACCACATGGAACAGGACAACCTCCCCGACTGTCGGCAACTCCTGTGCAAGTGCTACTGCATTTCCTGCAGGCTTTGAAAAGTCCGTGGGTAAAAGTAGTTTAGAAAAAATCCTTGCACACGATTTTTCACCCGTGCCTTTGTCTGAAGGATACCGCATAAGCAGGACGTTTGTGGTTGCCCGGTGTATAACGCTCGCAGAAACACTGCCAAGCAGGATAGTCTGGATCGGGTTTTTTCCCCGGGCACCCATCATAATCAATGACACGTTTTCATTTTGGGCAGTTTCTAATATCGCAAGCGGGACGTCCCCCTGGGTTATCACGCTGACAATAACATCAATTTTTGTCTGCACACTCAAGCCAAGGTTCTCAAGAAATGCTTTGTTCTCTGATAAGAGGATTTTGGCATTCTCAATCTGCGGATCGTGAGTCCCCCCTGCTTTTGGCGGATGTGTGGCATCGACGACATGCAAAAGGATTACTTCGTGAGCGCCGGGGATATCGCCGACACATGCAAGAAGTTTTTGGGCATCACCGGAAAAATCTGTTGGAAGCAGCACTTTTTCAAACATACCTGGTCTCCCTTTTATTTTCAACCTCTCAATGATGTGAGGATATTTTGCGGAACCTGATATACTGTGTACAATCCAACCTGCGATAAAAACCAATCGTTCCTCCGTTACCCTTGCTTTTTAAGGCACATGGCAAAACAGGTATAGTGTACCATAATTACGATGACCAGATTCCGGACGACTGGCGGGAGGCGTTATAAGAATATTGGATGAGGATGGGCAGGATGAACAGGAGGATGGCAGTGATCGCAAAAGTCAGGCGTTTGTCCCGTCAGTCACGCCCCCTTCCCGCATCGTTTCCTCCTCCCCAGCCACTCAATCCACCTTGTCACGATTAACACAGTAACGCCAGACCGCTCAACCCCAACCTCATTTTATCATTGTTCCTATGTTTGAATCGGATTTTTTTAAGATGATATCAGACCCCCCTCCTTTTTGCCGGTCAAAGAGCAGACCTTTTTAAAAAACGACTAATAGGTATCTTCACCTACACTCACATGGTGAGTTTTTCTGACTTCAGACCAGGAATGCCAGCAATGCGGCAGGTGTTGCGAGAAGTGGGGATGGGGACAGAAAGGTGTCCCCGAAGACATCATCCCGTGGATCACGCATGACCGTACGGATATCCTGCAGCACGTAGGCATCAGGTGTGATGATGGCACACGAAAGAACGGGCGGGACATATCCCTTGACGATCTCCCGCACGTAACCCGGATTGACTACTGGGTCTCACCAAACGGCATAAAGATCCGGCACTGCCCGTTTTTCGTCCGGGCAGACGACGGGAAGGTATATTGCAAAATCCATGACACCAAGCCGAAAGTCTGTATAAGTTTCACGCCATGGAATGAGCCCGTCCGTGACTATGCGTTAAACTGCCCTGCATGCAGGGACACGGCGCCGTAACCCGCCGACAACCCGCATACATACCTTCAATGTGTCAGCCGCCATTGATCCATCCTACGAAGTTGGTTGAATGAGTGGGTTCCAGAAAAAAAACAACGATACAATAAATCCGAACGCAGTGAATGCAGACGGCACACCAACCGTCCGTGTACGGTTACCGAAGAAATGGAATAAGGAACAATTCGCCCTTGCTGAACTGATGTTGGGGGCAAATCACATCCGTGTCCAGTGTATTGACGGGGTCACCCGCATGGGCAGGATCAAGGGAACAATGAAGAAACGGACCTGGATACGTGAAGGGGATACATTAATTGTTGCTCCCTGGAGCTTCCAGGATGCAAAGTGTGACATTATTTACCGGTACCTCAAGCCACAGACGGAATGGCTGCGAAGAAACCGCTATATTTAACCGTAACTTTTTTACCAAATAAACAAGAGGAGAGAAAAAAAGGAGCAAAAAATGGGGCACATGCGAATAGATTCCAAAAAACGATACCACTATGCTTCCCTCATCTGCGATTATTTACTCAGGAAAAATATCACGCGGGCTGACGTAACAGCACGGGATATTGCAAAATTTCATCACCTGTCCGGTAAATCCTCCCAGTCGATCAGTGCAATGCTGAATTTTTTATACAGTAACCGGATCAGGGAGACCCGTTTTGGATTTTACATCATGGGAACGCTTGCTTTTAAAAAGGTAGACTATCCCCACCGGTACACCATAGAACTGATTGACGGGGCCCGAGGGCTGCTCTGATGATAACCTCCCCCGTCACCGTCACGGGAAAAAATGCCGGAGACGTACCCGGCGGCCGGTTTTTCCTCTCTGCGATCACCAGAGAAGTGTCCGTGAGGGCCAAATGACACAAACCTGTCTGGAATGGCTCACGGGAAGAGATGACATCGCTTCGCGTTCGTATGATCTCATCGCAGAACGTCCTTTCTGGAAGACGAGGTGGTTCCGGGGTGGTGTTGCAGCAGTGTGCATCTGTATCATCTGGTTTTTGTGGCCGGGCCTGATATAAAATTCAGGGGCGGAGGGCGTAAAAACGACTGGTTTTCCCTGCTGTGAGAAGCCGAAACGAATCCATGATGCCAAAGGTTTCCGGCAATCGGGTGCACCATTGCCAGAATAAGAATGTGGTGCTTCCGCCCTATTTGAAAAAATGGAGTCTCATGCTGCACACCTGTTCAGCCTCTCCCCGACAATAACGGATGATGTCTTTTCTCAAGGTGTACGGGTGCTCTCTTCAAGGTCCTGGATCCAGCTGGCAACTGCCCGGAGCACCGTAACGGTCTTTTCGGTCTTGTGGAGGGTCCCCGTCTGGGTAAAAACTCCGTCATTATCCTGTGAGATCACTTCGTTGATCACCCATACGCCGAATGGATCTGTGGTCACTAAAGAGACCATTGGAAAAGCCCGGACAATTAATGAATAATTCACCGGATTCGTAATCGATGTCAATTTTTTTGATCGCGATCTTCCTTCTGCAACATGTCCTTCAGATACACGGATAGATCGTGCGTCGTCAGGATCGTTTCAATATATTCTGAACGTAACATATGTCAATCCTCTCTTATACCCCCGAAGAGGTATTCCTGGCACTCTCTTCTTTGAATCCTTTAAAAAAAACCGGAAAAATTCCTTCCCTTTATCGATCGTGGGGATCTTTTGCACCTGATCGAAAAGCACGTGATTGAGGATTCCCGGTCCGTGTCATCATCTTGGAGGGCTTGATTTGCCCCGGGGGATTGATATGTTGGAGTTGTGTCGTGGTGACATAGTCAATAATCCCGTTACCTGTTGATAAAACAATGTGAAACAAAAGGGGGGAATCGGATATGCCCGGGGTTTACTGTAATTTTGTGCATTCGTAGTATGACTGCACATACGACCTTGCCGGTTTAGCATTCGTCCCCGGTGTCAGGATCGTAGAACGCTTCCTGCATTGTTTGCACGTGGCGTCCCGTGTATCTTTGAAATGGTCCCTTGGCGTTTTATTGATAATTGCATTCTCGGTATGGCACACAGGACAGGTGAACCGGATAACATACCCGGTCCTCGTTCCCAGTATCTCAGGTTTTAATGAGTGTTGTATCATTGCTTCATTCTTTTTTTAGGGTTGTTCTGCCAGATTGGAATAAAAATGCAATCTGGTTTTTTGATCGATTCATATAAATAAAAAGGGTTTTGCAGGGTGGTGTAAGTCCCGCCGTTATTGTTACATCCTGGCGCGAGCGGCAGGAATTGTCAAAACCGTTTATTATTGGTATTATATTGGTGCCACGAGTGTATAGTATGATCGGTTGGCACCGTTTCCTGGTTTTAAGAAACCTTCCACTACCAATCATAAAAATTATTTCAGGTTCTTAATCTGGGTGATAATTTCCTGAGCCGGCTGCTCCCCTGCAAAGATCTGCCGCGGCATCTTGAACCGTTCGGCAAACTCATTGATTTTTTCCTCTGAGATAATTTTCTGCTTTCCGTACTCCCCGCACTTTACGCCCCCCGTTCCAGCATCGCCATATTTCCAGAACCCCGGGCAAATCAGGGGTCTGTGATATAATTTGTCCGGACACCAGCGGTGGTGCACCCATCCCATCGTCAAGATTCCCATCACAGGTTTACACCAGCCCGTTCCAGTCCTCCCTGCGTTCACCTGGTTATGTCAGCACCTTATACCCTTCCCTGACCAAAACACGGATCACCGTATCATCCCAGACAGCGTCGTCTGGCTCAACCAGATTGTTGATGTGCTCATCAAAAAGCCGAATCAGGGCTGCATCATCGGATGCCAGATGACGCTGGCCCATGATCCGCCCAGCTCTCTTTCCCACGGAATCAAGGATCAGCAGGCGCCAGCAGCCATAGTCCCTGCAGATCTCCGGGCGTGTCAGGTGGACAGTACAGTATCCTTTCGCGGATAACTTCTCATACCGGAAAAACGGGCAGGCCTCAGGACGTTCGGTAAAAATGCTCTTGTCCAGAAAGAGCCCGACCTTGTCCGGGTCAACAACTACTGCTGTTTTTTCACCTGTGTACTGGTTGTAGATAAGAAAACGATAATCCCCACGATCCTCTTTTATTTTATGGACCAGTCCCAAGTGGCTGCAACATTCACCGCACTGCTGGCATTCAAACGACAGAGAATCACCTTTCAGGTAACCGGGTATTGCGTTCCGGCCCCTTAACATCACCGGAACGTAATCCTGTGATTCCGGAACAGAATCATATACGGAAAAACGCCGGTCCTCACCGGCGGATTTGAAGCCCTGCGGTCATTTTTCCATCCTGTACCCGGCGCGGGTGTGACTGCCGGATGTGTCGGGGATTAAACAGCGGGCACCGGGTACGGGATATCCCCTCAGGGAAGGATTCAGGTCTGTTTATAGGAATATTGTTTACGGGTCGCAAACATTCTGTTCATGAAACGTGAACACACGCTGCGTTCCAGATCCTTTTTCCTGAAACCGTCTCTCAGGTTCCTGCTATTCCCCATCACTTGTTGATGTGCACAACTTTTGCCGGCGGGAACCCGTTGAAGAACGTGGATGATGCAATCGTATACGCTCCCATGTTCTCGGAATATACCAGGTCCCCGATCTCCAGATCGGGGAGTTCTGCGGAAAGAGTAATGGTATCAAAAGCATCACAGGTCGGCCCGAACACGGCCGAGATATGCGTTTCCCCCCTCTTAAAAGATAAGACCGGGTATGTGCAATGGTCAAAGACCTGTCCTGAATACGTGTGATATACCCCGTCATTGATGTAGTAGGAGGGCTTCCCGTCGCGGAACGCTTTGCCGATCACTTTTGCCACCAGCGTGCAGGTGTTGGCGACAAGGAACCTTCCGGGTTCTGCGAGGATCTGGATATCAGGATCAAACAACCGCTTGATCTCGGCATTTAATTTTTTTGCGAGCGTTTTTACGGACCTGACCCCCGGGTGGTATTTCACCGGGAAACCCCCGCCGATATCAAGGATCTTGATTTGCTTGCCGGTCCGCGATTCTGCCTCTTTTAAAATATTTGCAGAAAGGTCGAGGGCCTGGATATAATTCTCAAAATTGGTGCACTGGCTTCCCACGTGAAAACTCAGGCCCTCGACAACAAGGCCCATCGCGAACGCCTGTGCGATCAGGTCGACTGCTTCACCCGGGTGAGCCCCGAATTTTGAGGAGAGTTCGACCATGGACCCGGTGTTTGGCACCCGGAGCCGGAGCACGAGCCCCGCATGCGGTGCATGTGCCTTGATCTTTTTCAACTCTTCGGAATTATCAAACGTGACAAGGGGTTTGTAGTGGTCAAGGGCTTCAAGGGTCTCTATCGGCTTTATGGTGTTTGCATAGATGATCTTGTCCCAGATCCAGTCCTGCCGTTCCGTATCCGGCATATCCTTGATATTTTCCCAGACGACCATGAATTCCGGCATGGAGGCAACATCAAAGCTGCATCCCATATCAAAAAGCGTCCTGACTATTTCAGGTGTTGAATTTGCCTTGACCGCGTAATACACCTGGACATCGGGCATATGGTTCCGGAACTCCCGGTAATTCTCGCGGATCTTGTCATGGTCTATCACGAAAAGGGGAGTTCCGTGCTCAAAAGCCAGTTTCTGCAGCAGTGCCTTCCGTACCTTCCCGATGTGGTGGACCCCGCTCTCATTCACTTCCTTTTTTGTCTCCTTTTTCACGTCCGCTTTCACCTTTGCCATTACATGAGTGATTCATTGCTCGAATAAGAAGTTTTTGAATTGCCAGACATCAGTCCGGTCAACGGTATTTTTCGTATTTTCCTTGAAATACACCACCTTGTTCTTCAGGGGTGTCCAGTCGGAGGGGCCCGACCAGAATTCCCCAAGGTAGGGCTTTGCAATATTCAACACAAATTCATGAGGGAGATCGTCGGGGAGGCAGAAACCCTTCTGCGGGTTATCGATCATCCACCTCACTGCGGAGACTACTCCCAGCGCGACCTGGATCGTGGTTGCATTCTGCCCGGGCGCAAGCTTCCGTGCTTCCTCTATCGGGAGGATACTGCCGGTCCACCACGAATGGTACGGGTGCCCCATCAAAAGGGCTCCTAAAATGTCAGACCCGGATACAATCTCCCGGTCGTTCATGATCCTCCGTCTGGGCTGCAGCTCGTAATTCCTGCCCCGCAGTTCGTGGAGTGATGCAATCGTCGCATCACACGGCATATACGCGTAATTCACGGTTGGCCGGTAGATCGCCTTGCCATCCTTCCATACGGTCCACCGGTCTGAAATGCCGAATGCCTCCCCGTGCCGGATGACCATCCCCACGATCTCCTGGTGAGGGATCCAGGAACGTACCCAGGTATTTATCCCCATGCGGGCAAGCATGATCCCGTTCTTTGGCCCGGCAGGAGGCACATGTGCCTGATCGGGTAGCTCTTTTTCATGGGTCCCCCACCCGATCTCGGCCGGAGCAGTGCCTTCCTCCAGCAGTCCTTCAATGCACCAGGTGCCCACGAACTCGTCAACTTTTTTTGGCGACCGGGAGATCTGGGTGTCTCGTTCCGAGCAATGGATGACCCGTATCCCGGTCTCTAGGGCAAGCCCGGCGCAGTCCTGTTTTTTGATCAGGTCTTTCATCAGGCCGGGGTCCGGAGCGATCCCGTCAGCAATCATCCGTTGGGCGATATCAACGAGCCCATGTTTGGCAAAGTGCGAGATCAGTCCGGGATTGGCCCCATGGTCAACCACGCAGGTGGAGGAATCCTTCCAGTCTTTGGTGAGCTCGCGCAGCTTCATCTGCCGGAAGTACAGGGACTTCTCGTATGGGCTTGCAGTGAACCTTCCGCCCTGGGGGTCCCAGACTTCTACGGAGGTGTTCACGTACATGACGTCATGATCATGGCACCACTGCACGATCTCACAGCAGTCGATGTTCCACGCAAGATCGATCAACAGACCTCCCGGAGCGAGGTACTCGGAGAGGATCTGGTTGAGGTTCTTAGGATTGACTTTTCTCTTGAAAAACCGGAGGCCTTCTGTTGTCCATGCCTTAAGGTCCTGTGATTTTTCTATAAGATCGATGATCGTGATCTTTTCAAGAGGTATGTTTACATGCCTGAGCAGGATGGGGAGCGTGCACTTGGAAACGGCACCATACCCGATGATCAAAACCTTGTTTTTGAATTCCACTACGATCCTCCCCGTGCCGGATCTGATTTTTGTATTCTTATTCCTGTTACCTAATAAACGTGTGAGAAACAGGTCGCAGGAGTGTTATTGGGCAGGCACGGGTCCGCCCGTCAGGAGTTCCGGTTACTTTTTTATTCTGCAAGCCAATTGCAGTAGTAGGGCAGGCAGATGCCAGCACTGCAGGGCCGGGCAATCCCTATAAGACCGGGATCCGGCCGTCATACCAGGAGCATGCATGAGGATCGTGATCGCCCTTGGCGGAAATGCCCTTCTCCGGAGGGGAGAGCCGATGACTGCCGATGCGCAGCGCAGGAACGTCCGCGCGGCAGCCCGGGCGCTGGCCCCGCTTGCTGGCGGGCACGAGATTGTACTCTCGCACGGGAACGGTCCGCAGGTCGGGCTGCTCGCCCTGCAGGCCGCCTGTTACACCGCGGTCGAACCGTATCCCCTCGATGTTCTGGATGCCCAGACCGAAGGGATGATCGGGTACATGATCGAGCAGGAACTGGGAAACCTGCTGCCTATAGAAAAACCGTTTGCGACCATCCTTACCATGATCGAGGTCGATCCGGACGATCCGGCCTTTAAAAACCCGTCAAAGTTTGTCGGCCCTCTCTATGCAAAAGCCGATGCCGACCGGATCGCTGCAGAGAGAGGCTGGATTTTCCGGCAGGACGGCAATGCATGGCGCCGGGTCGTCCCATCCCCGCGCCCAAAACGGATCTTCGAGATCCGGCCTATCCGCTGGCTGCTCGAGCGCGGGGCGGTGGTGATCTGTGCCGGCGGGGGAGGGATCCCGGTCATGTTCCGGCAGGGCGAACCAGACGAGCTTGCCGGTGTGGAAGCGGTCATTGACAAGGACTTTGCGAGTGCGCTTCTGGCACAGGAGATCGGCGCCGATCTCTTTGTCATGGCAACCGATGTTGACGGGGCATATGCCGGGTGGGGGACACAGGACGCCCGCCTCATCAGGGAGGCGACGGTCCAGGAGCTGAAAAAGTACATGTTCCCGCCGGGCTCGATGGGCCCGAAGGTGGAGGCGGCCTGCCAGTTTACCGAATCGACCGGCAGGAGGGCGGCTATCGGTGCGCTTGCCGACATCCAGGCGATTGTTGCCGGAGACGCCGGGACGCAGGTCGTGAAGGAATGAGGGTATAAAAACAATGACGGGATTTGGCGTATACTCGGAAGCAGGAAAGCTCAGGAAGGTCATGGTACACCGGCCTGATATGAGCCTGAGGCGGCTTACTCCGGCAAATCACCGGGACTTCCTCTACGATGACCTCCCCTGGGTTGACCGTGCAATCGAGGAGCACGATGCTTTTGTCCGGATCATGCGCGATGAGGGCGTGAAAGTCTATTACCTGCAGGAGCTCCTTGCCGAAGCGCTTGCTACAGATTATGATACCCGCCGGCGGCTCATTGAACGGGTCGTAACCCCGATGACCGTGGGGCTCTCGAGCGTCGATGCGGTCCGGATCTGCCTGATGAATACGGAAGCAGCAGATCTTGCCCGCTACCTTATCGGCGGCCTTACCGTCAATGA
>Ga0265595_1000545_pt1 | contig 33278 bp, 28 predicted proteins | sample saktaG_15_FD_190148 | JGI IMG/M metagenome (GOLD analysis project Ga0265595, IMG submission 190148) | Saline water microbial communities from Sakinaw Lake, British Columbia, Canada - sak_2013_06_06_50m | ecosystem: Environmental > Aquatic > Non-marine Saline and Alkaline > Saline ...
CGTACCCTCCACCGAGATCGACAAGGTGGGAGTAGCTGGAAAAGTCAATCTTCTTAACTATTAGCCTGGCGATCTCCTCCTGAGATGCGTCCATAACCAATGAATAATCTCTGCTCACTTCAGGTGCAATGCTCTCAGGATCCAGGTTCTTTTTATATGCCCAGTATGCAGAAAGCGATGACTGTTTGAAGTTTCCGGTCCTGAGAATTTGCGTAAAATCAACAAGCGAATCGTATGTTACCTTCATTTCCTCGTTCCAACTCTTTACATTCTTATAATTTGGCATGATGGACCTGGCGCGTGCTGTTAGAACATATTTTCCACTTTTTAGACACAGATAACCAAAGGCTTCAAGTACATTAATGAATACATGACCTATCTCTCTATTCAAATCCAGTCTTGAACATATGTCATCAAAAGTCAGGTTATCTGTATCCAGTTGTACGAAAAGGTCTATCTCCAGAGCCGCCATCAAGATCTTGGATAAAATGAAGCCCTTTACCCGGGAAACAAATTCCTGATTATTCGACATGACTTAGAGCCTCCAACAGCTTCCTGGCCAGAACCGGCACAGAATGGTATTTTATCACGTATTCATGTCCGCGTATCCCCATCTGACGGCGCTCCTCTTTGCTCATAAAGCATAGCCGCATAATGGCCTCCGCCATCGCCTGTGGGTCTTCCGGCGGTACGGTTATGCCGCAGCCTGCTTCGGCTACCGGGTCGTTTGCGGAATTGGTTGCCCAGACAACTGGTTTGGCGCATATCATATAATCCCAGAGCTTATTGAGGCTCATGCCATAGTTATATAAATTGGACTTCTTTATTGAGATTAAGGCAATGTCACTGGTTCTTAAGAGGCGTGGTATGGCCTTTTTTGGAATCGGGCTGAAGAAGTTGATATTATTAAGCTCCCAGTCACGGGTGACATCTCTTAACCTTTGTTTTTCCGGCCCTTCGCCGACCAGTAAGAAATGGACTTTGTCTGCTTCCTTATCCTTAAGCAGCCGCGCAGCTTCAAGTATCGTATCCATAGCGTTTGCGATACCGTGAGCCCCCGCATAGACTATCAGTAGTTTTCCACGTGATTTCATATCCGATATGAACGTTTCCATGTCCTGTGGAAGATCCATTCTTGTGTCAGAGAAGAATTCGGGCCTGACTCCGTTAGGTATATAAATGATTTTATCAGCAGGAATGCCCAACGCCGTTATATAGTCTGAGGCCTTTGGCAGGAGTACAACGATTTCTCTGGCCTTCTGGTAAAGGAATTTCTCCAGTATTCTTAGTAGTACCACTACCGGGCTTTTACTGCTGTAGCCGCCTATTTCTACAAAGGTCTGTGGCCACAGGTCGCGGACTTCAAAGATAAAGATAGCACCTTTTAGCTTGGCCAGTATCCAGCCGGCCATCCCGGCAAAGGGATGTGGTGATGAAGCCAGGATCACATCCGGCTTTTCTGTGAGCTTCAGTCCCAGGGGAATAACGCGGAATGCATAGCTCAGCATATTCACCACGCGGCGCCAGTCATTGCCGCCGTAGTAAGGGAAGGTACTGACCCAGGCGAAAGCCACTCCTTCTATGTTTTCCATCCGATAACTCTGCTTCGCAGCAACCCTTTCCTCTCTGCGGGTGCGATGGTCGAAGCTTGAGGCGAAGATGGTCACTTTATGCTTGGCCTTGACGAGCTCACTGGCGAAGTCAAAGTGTCTGGTGCCGCCCGGGGCATCAGGCGGCGTGGCATAGTGATTGAATATCCATATATTCATTACATAGTTATCCCTTTTGAACAAAGCAGATGTCAGGTTGCTGTTGCTTAAGCTGTTGGTTACCCCTCTAAGAGGGCAAAGCTACTGCTTTACCTGCTTCGGTTGACTTAAGTGCTGCTTCAGCCATCACAACAGCCCGCAAACCGACTAAACCATCGGATAAAGGCTTTTGTTTAGTACTCACACAGGATAGTAAATGCTTCAGCTCCTCCTTTAAAGGTTCGGCATAAGGGAGTGCTATGGTGCGTTCCCCCTTGCTTTCAATAGCAACAGGAATACTGTTTTCGACGATGATTTTGACATCAAACAAATATAGTTCCTGCGGCTTCAGATAATCCACCCGGGTACTCATTTTGCTGCCGGCCACGATTAACTCCCGCCGCTTGCTTGCGGTTGGCATCATCCAGCTCTCGAAGGCATATCCTTTGACCTTGCCGAAATCTACGAAGATTGAAGCCGTTTCTTCTATGTCAGGGTTATAGACCGAACTGGTCATGGCTATTAAGCTTTTAGGGTAATCAACTTCTAGAAGATAGCAAAACATGTCCAACTCGTGAATCCCCAGAGCATATATAACACCCATATCTCTGCGCGGAAGGCTAAAGGTCTCACGGCTACTGATGATATTTTGAATCTCGCCTAATTCCCCTGCATCAATTCTCCGTTTTAACTCCCGTACCGCCGGATGATACCGGAATATATGGCCCGCCATTAATATGCGCCCATTTTTGTATGCAATGCTAACCAGATCCTCTGCCTCTTTGACATTCATGGTCATCGGTTTCTCGACCAGCACATCTTTGCCGGCTTCCATGGATGCTTTAGCTATTTGATAATGTGTCTTTGATGGGGTAGCAATGATGATGGCCTGAATTGCAGGATCACTTAGTATCTGGTGGTAATCGGCTGTACCCTCTATGCCTAGGGTTTTACTTAGTTCACGGAGGCTGGCCTCGTTTGAGTCACATATTCTTACTTTATCTATTAGTCCATCCGTCAAGAGCTCCTTACATACCCGGGCATGATTCTTGCCCCAGTATCCCGTTCCTATCACCGCTATGCCGGTCATCTGGCAGTCTCCAGAAAAAATTTAATCTTAGAGGCTACGTATTGAACTTCCTTATCACTTAGTTGCGGGTGCATGGGAAGAGATAGTATTTCATCAACATATTTTTCCGTAATCGGCAAACTGACGTCTGGATCCGGCGTTAAGCAGGGCTGTCGGTGGACCGGCACAGGATAGTGTATTCCAGTCTCAATACCTCTTCCCTTCAAATATTCCGCCAGCTTATCTCGTTGCTTAAGCCGGATAACATACATATGATACACATGTTCTGCCCATTCACTCTTTGTAGGAATAACGACTCTTGAATTACCTAACATGGCATCGTATTGGGCGGCGATTTCACGCCTTCTTCTATTCCATTCAATTATATGCCTGAGCTGTTCCCTACCTATAGCGGCATGAAGCTCACTGAGCCTGAAGTTAAGTCCCAATAGATCATGGACGTACTTCTGCTCTCTGCCGTGATTTCTCATCATTCTCACTCTGTGGGCTAGCTCCCCGTCATTCGTAGTAATCATCCCCCCATCACCCAGGACTGTCATGTTCTTGGACGGGAAAAAGCTGAAGCAGGCGACATCACCCAGGGAGCCAATTTTTTTCCCTTTATATGAGGCGCCATGTGCCTGGCAGGCGTCTTCTATAACAAATAGTCTATTTGCTTCCGCCATCTCACGAATTGGATCCATATCACAGGGATGCCCGTACAGGTGAACAGGGATAATAGCCCTGGTTCTGTGAGTAATTTTCTTTTGCACCTCAGCAGGATCCATGGTATAAGTTTCGGCATCGATATCGGCATAAACAAGGTTGGACTTCAGGAACCGCGCCGGTGTAGCGGTGGCAATAAAGGTGAGGGAAGGGACGATCACCTCATCCCCTTCACCGATGCCTACAGCCATTAATGAAAGTAAAATAGCGCTTGTACCGGAGCTTACGCCAATCGCGTATTTAGTGCCACACAGGCTTGCAAACTCCTCTTCAAAATTACCAAGACTTTGCCCGCCGATATAACGTCCGCTATTGAGAACTGTGAGGACGGCTTGTCGTATTTCATCGTCAACGTACATTTTGCTAAGAGGAATCTGCATTATAGTCGCTCCCATTCGTATGGCATTTTGAAATACTCAAGCTCACAGGTCAGTTGATCAATGGATTTTATCACCCGTGCAGGATTGCCAAACGCCAGTACATTGTCCGGTATGTCCCTGGTAACAACGGAGCCCATGCCGATGAGCGAATTCCGCCCGATAGTAATCCTGGGTCCTATAATAACGCCGCCTCCGATTTTGGCATTTCTTTTGATATGAACACTTTTGGCACAGTCCTCGAAACGTGGACACGGCGGATGAAGTACATTCAAGATGGTTACACTGGGACCGATCCAGACCTTATCTTCGATGACAACGAATTCAGGTATGAAGCAATTGGAATGTATGCGGACTTCATCGCCTATCCGGTTTTCACGCTCTATAATCGTATGGCTTCCGACACTGACGTTATTCCCGATTACATTGCCTTCCCTGATCAGGGCACCGTGCCCGGTTTGAAAATTATTGCCTATCATGGTCCCTGAATATAGCACTGAATGGGAGCGGATGATAGCATTATCACCGATAACCAGCCTGTCCAGGTCTTTGCCATGAGGGCAAACCCCCAGCAGAACATTCTCGCCAATAATCGGATTTGTGCCTGATATAACACGGTCAACAGGCATCATAGTTTTTCCTGCCTTGCCTTACGCCTTTCGCAAATAACTCCTTAACTCCACCAATATTAATCTACCAGCAAATGCCCTGGTAGGCACCTAACGTTCCCGTATTATTAGGATCGAGAACCCTTCTGCCGTCAAAAACCGTCTTACCACGATACAGGCTTTCATTTTTGAACTCATCCCATTCAGTGAGGACAAGAACACAGTCGCAATTGCTCACCGCTTCCTCAGCGCTTCCGCAATATATTACTTTCTCTGCGAGCACACGCTTAGCATTGGGTATAGCCTGCGGGTCGTAGGCCTTTATCAGGGCATGCTTCTCAATCAATAACCTAACTACCTTTAAAGCCGGTGCGTTCCTGATATCGTCTGTATTTGGTTTAAATGCTAAGCCAAGTACACCAATTGATTTGTCTTTCAAATTTCCAAGTTTCTGTTCGACTATCTGTACCATCTTCGCTGCCTGACTCTCATTGATCTCCAATACTGACTCCAGGAGCCGGGGACGATATCCATGGGTTCCGCTGGCATGTACCAGCGCACTCAGGTCTTTAGGCAGGCAGGAACCTCCGAAGCCTATCCCCGCATTCAGGAAGCGGTCTCCTATTCTATAGTCGAAACTTATTCCTTTCGCAACCTCATATATATCTATTCCAAATTTCTGGCATATATTGCCTATTTCATTGATAAAGGAAATTTTGGTGGCCAAGAAAGCATTGGAAGCGTACTTTATCATCTCAGCCGTGGTTACAGTCGTTCGTAAGATAGGAGCTGAAATACCGTCATATAGCTGTTCCACCAGATCCCCTGCCTTTTTATCGGATTCTCCGATAATAATTCGATCGGGATAGAAGAAGCCTTGCAATGCCTTCCCCTCCTGCATAAATTCAGGGTTAAAAACGACATTGAAATCTTTACCTGTTTTTCCCCCTGAATACTTCTCCAGAATAGGAATAATTACTTCTGCAGTTGTTTTAGGTACGACTGTACTCCTGATGACCACAGTATGATGTTCGCTCTTTTTACCCAGCATTTTGCCAATATCTTTAGCTGAATCCGTGATATAACTCAAATCAATACTTCCATCAGGATTGGAGGGAGTGCCTACACAAATCAAGGTAATATTAGTGTCTGTAATTTCGCGGTAGTCAGTAGCGGCTCTGAGCTGTTTGCTCCTGATACAATCTGCAAGTAATTTATCAAGCCCCTCTTCAAAAATAGGGGATTCCCCCTTGTTAATGGAATTTACTTTTTCCGCGTTAGTATCAAGGACAATAACATTATGCCCCTTACTTGCAAGCGCAGAAGCGGTAACCAAACCTACAAAGCCGGCGCCGATGACTGAAATACTCAATTAAAATCCCCTTTTAATTCCGCTAAACCCAATAATATATCATTTCAACCCACTGCTGTCCAAGATAATTGGATTTCTTACTTTTAACATGGTTTTTCATACCTGAGAGATAGCCTCTGTTAAGGTTCTTCGTCCCCCCTGGTCTGATGGATTAGCGCTGGAAGGTGGCATATGCTGTCTAAACCGCCAACGCCAATTGGGGATTAGGTAGTTCGGGTGGAGTATCGGCGGGGTCATCGAGCCAGTCCCAGAGGTTACGGTAGAAAAACAAGTTCAGACGAAGCAAATCCACTAAACGACAGAGAGTCAGGTTGCATGTAGAGCGGAACTGACAATACTTGAGGAGCAGCCCGGCAATTAATGCTGTCCAAATCTGGGTATTTACCGCATTGGGACTGGTGCCAACACATGTGAAGAATCTGGCTGAACAAACTCGTGGTAAACTTCATAGTAGAGACTCCTTCAAAATATTTTGTGATTGGTTGAGCTTTAATTATACTACTTCGGGGGAGTCTCTTCTCTACAAAATATCCTCTAAACCTATTTTGGACAAGTATATGATAAAATAAGGAAACATTTCCACGAATTAATTTCAATATATGTGTGGTATAACCGGTATTTATCATCTTGATGGTCGGACAGTCGATAGACAGCTTCTATATTCAATGACCCGTACGATCATCCACCGCGGTCCCGATGACGAAGGTTTTTTTCTAAATGGGAATATCGGACTGGGCCACAGACGACTATCCATAATTGACCTTTCTTTGTCAGGTCATCAGCCTATGATTAGTGATGACGGACGGTTCATAATAGTCTACAACGGCGAAATATACAATTATCTCGAGATACGGGAGCAGCTTCAGAAGCTGGGATACAGCTTCCGCTCAAACAGCGATACCGAAGTCATACTGTGCAGTTTCAAACAATGGGGCCAAGATTGCTTACGCCGATTTAATGGCATGTGGTCTTTTGCCATACTGGATAATGAAAAAAAAGAACTATTCTGTTCACGTGACAGATATGGCGTCAAGCCTTTTTATTACTACTTCGATGGAAACGTATTCACTTTCGCCTCCGAGATCAAATCTCTGCTGCAGTGCCCTTTTGTAAAAACCAGGCCGAATGATCATGCCATATATAATTTCCTGGTTGGAACCGCTGATTACAGCCTGAAAGAGACTTTTTTTTATAATATCTACCAACTACCTCAGGGCAACTTCCTCAAAGTAGATGAGTCCGGTATTAATATCCAGCAATATTATCAGCTATCCTATAACGCAGAACTCGGCACATTCAAAGAGAATGAATTGAATGAATACCGTGATAAATTCATCGAGTTACTGAGGGATGCTATCAAAATCAGACTTCGTAGCGATGTGCCCGTAGGTTCCTGCCTTTCAGGAGGTTTAGATTCATCAACCATTGTGTGCATTATTAATGAAATTCTACGAAATGGCGGGCTTGACGCTGCTTCCATAGGTAAAAGGCAGAAGACGTTCAGCTCCTGTTACGACAACAGGGAATACGATGAAAGGCAATATATTGAAGAAGTAATCCAGAAAACCAGTGCGAATTCGCATTATATATTTCCTTCAGGTAATGAGCTGTGGGAGGAGTTAAATGATTTAATTTGGCACCAGGAGGAACCATTCGGCTCAACCAGTATTTACGCGCAGTGGAATGTAATGCGGCTGGCAAAGCAGAATAATGTCACTGTTTTACTCGATGGCCAGGGCGGAGATGAGCTTCTTGGCGGTTATCATCATTATTTTATAAACTATCTGAACCAAATATTGTATAGTGGCCACCTGAGCGAGCTGGTAACCGAATTTTCTGCTCTGCAAAAAAACCTTGGCCTACCCTTATATTCAAAATTCTTTATGTTCGCACCCCTATATAATATCCTCCCACAACATGTTATCAACATATTTAAAAGTAGGATAATCGAAAGCAAAGATTTCTCGGTAGTGAATAGCAGCTTCTTAAAGAAATATGCTGATCGGCAGCGGCACCCTATTGAATTAAACCTGCAAAAAGCGATGTGGGATAGTGAGACCGCTTTCGGACTGCGTGAGCTTTTGCGATATGAAGATAAGAACTCGATGGCTTTTTCCATAGAAACTAGGACTCCCTTTATAGATTACCGCCTGGTAGAATTAGTCTTTTCTATTCCAGCCTGTTATAAAATACATAAGGGATGGACTAAGTTTTTACTCAGGGAAAGCACTGTAGGCCTCTTACCAGAAATGATAAGATTACGCACCGATAAACTCGGTTTTCCCGCTCCGGAAAAGATATGGATAAATGAGGGCAAAGAAAAAGTCAAGGCTATTTTCAAGAATAAAGTTTTCCGCGCCGGTGATTATTTTGATCCTAACAAGGTACTGGGCAACCTGGATAATATGCTAAGCTCATCGGCCGCTGGCGCTTTTACACCTGTGTGGCCGCTGATAAATCTGGAGTTATGGATGCAACGTATGTTCAAGTAGCTACTAATACCACTGCTGTCCAATATAATTGGGTTTCTTACTTTTAACACGGTTTTTTCATACCTGAGAGATAGCCTCTGGTAATGTTCTTCGTCTCCCCACCTTGTCTGATGGATTAGCGCTGGAAGGTGGCGGATGCTGTCTAAACCGCCAATTCCAATTAGGGATTAGGCAGTTCGGGTGGAATATCGAAAGGGTCATCGAGCCGGTCCCAGAGGTTACGGTAGGAAAACAAGTTCAGACGAAGCAAATCCACTAAGCAATAGAGAGTCAAGTTGCATGTAGAGAGGAACTGACAATACTTGAGGAGCAGCACGGCAATTAATGCTGTCCAAATCTGGGTCTTTAAGGCATTGGGGCTGGTGCCAACGAAGGTCTTTATTTTAAGATGTTGCTTCAGCACTTTGAAGAAAAGCTCGATCTCCCAGCGGTCACGGTAGATTCTGCCGATGGTGGGGAAGTCGAGGTTGAGCAGCTTGTTATTGAAGCGAAATCTCCTCTTCTTCCCGGGGTTGTCACTTCTGCAGAAGTCCCGTAGATGAAGGAAGGTGTTCTGATAAAGCGGCCAGCTCCACATCACTGAAAAATTCGCCTTATGGATAGCCCAGTATTTGGGAGCGGATCACCATTGCAGATATGTTGAAAAAGATAGGTGCGGAGGACAAGCATGATTATATCGGGAGAATATTAGAAGACCAGCAGGGACATCATGATTCCATCTTCGCCGTGACTCTCCGGGCGGAAATTACGCGGAACGCAACCCTTGCTAGATTAACCAGCCACCGGTGACGTCGTGAGAAACGTTGAGCAAAACCAACCACGGGTGCGCAATAGCGTAAGAGATTTTGAGCTAAGCCTACCGCACATGGACGACGGCGTGAGAAAGGCTGAAGCAAGCCGCCCACTGCGTTCGTTGAGTATTGAGCGCCACCTAACTGATTGATGATGTATGTTATGAGTTCTTTGGGTGGTGGCTTATGACCACTACCCCAATAGCCAACGTGAAGATACAGATCCCTCGCGGTAAGATCCGTCCCTGTCCAATCAAGTCCGTAGGCTTTAAGAAACGGAATCGCATGGGTTGTGATGTGCCGATAATCAGCAGAGTTCTGAAGGTAAATCGTTGGGGCCTTCTCTTCCAAGTAGTACTTGGCGAGGTCATAGGTTATATCACGGAAAGCGGACTCAACATTGCCTTCGTGCCAGCCGAAACATACTTTGGCAAAACGCTCAACTGACCGAGGTAAGTAATTGATAATATTGGTTTGCGGGTTATAGACAACGGCTATGGATGGTTGAGAGGTCTTAGTCGCGTAGTAAAGACTCGCAAACCCACCGGCAGAGCCGCCTGTCATTATGGTGTGAGAAGCACACGCGGACGCTACCTTATCAATGACGGCAGGAAGAATTGACTGCAGGGGTAGACTCTTGGAGCCAGCATACCAAGCTAAGGTGATTTGACAGTCCAGATAGAGACTGGGGTCGTTGATGGCCATAAACGAGCAGTTGACGTACTTGGCCAGCCCAATTCCTGAGAAGAACGGGGGGTTGTTTTCGTCACTTCTCGTAGCAGCCCCACCAAAAACGACCATCAGATTCTCAGACGCTTTCTTCTGAAAGAGGAAATCAACAAGGTACTCATTGACAGAAATAGCGTGAATCCCATTCTCTATTCGCCGAGTGGACAAGAAGGCGTCTATAGATGGGTATGAGAAAACGGCGCAATCCCATCTTTGGTAATCGGGCTCAATCAAGGAAGCCTCCTGTCAAGGTTATGAAGGATATCACGGGCAAGCGGATTCCGCAACACTTAGATTATTGTTACACTACAATCGGTGTATCCGGGGACGTGGCATAGTAATTTAGTATTCAGATATTCATGAGTTAGTATAATTATACAATCATTAATCACCAATAAGTCTCGAATATAGTTCCAGCAGCTTCCTGCTCTCTACCTCCCAGTTATACTTTTCCAGTACTGCCTTTCTGCCGTTTTCTCCCATTTTCTTAGCTTCCGACGGGTGATCGAACAAGAATTCGATCGCTCCGGCGATTTCCTTAGGGTCGAGAGGGTTTACTGTTAGTCCACAATTATTGCCTTCGACAATCCCTTTCCACACGGGAAAGTCTGAGGCGATGACCGGCAGTCCTGCTGCCATGTATTCGAATAGCTTAACTGGGAGCCTGTATCTCTCTGTGGGGTGGAGGCACACAATTCCAGCGTTCGCATCAGTCTCCTTCTGCCAAACCTCCTCCGACTCAAGCCATCCCAGACATTCCACCATTTCAGCTCCTTTCAATATTCTTATCTCATCCTGGTAATTTTCAGGCTCAAATTTGCCACATAATACAAGCCTGACGTTTTTGGCAGAATCCAAGTACGACATTGCTTCGACTATCTCACTTATTCCTCTCACCTCCGAAATTCCACCAGCGTAGATGACACTGAAAACATTACCACTGTTTGTGTTTTTCTCCATCTTACTGAATGCGGATAGTATTGGGAAATTGCGCACCAGCACAGCCCTTTTGTGATAGGAAAAGTCTTTCATTATGTCATCGGTTACTGCAATAATGGTATCAAAGAATTTGACGGCGGACTTCTCAATCAAATTAACAAATCGTGCAATAAGCCTTCTAGTATTTTTAGGGAGATATTGCTTAGAAAGGATTTGCTTGCCATAGTCCTCGTGCACGTCGTAGATTACCTTTCCCCTTATAACCAGCTTCAGTAACAAGCCCGCAGGCAATAACTCTGGGTCATGAATATGATAGATGTCAGCCTTTTGCCGGAGTGCCAGCCTGAACACCCGCCATGTCCCCAGCATTCGCCAGAGCCTGTTTCTCGGTCTGGGCAATGCTATTATCCTGATGCCATCAATAACCTCGTCTTTATCATGCTGGGCGATGAGGGTTACGTCGTACCCTGCCTTGACCAGCGTTTTTGCTTGCTTATGGAATATGCGCGCATCGAATGGCGGATGAACTGAAGTTAGAATGCAAACTCTTGTCATTGATTTAAATCAGAGAGAAAAACGCTACTTAATGCAAGCCCGAGTTTCTTATTCCACCGCTTTCCAGGGTTGCTTAAAAATTCCCCGTACTCTTTCAGCATAGCTTCTCATCGCACTCACTTCTATTTTAGCCATAATTTGTAATCAGCTCTTTATAAAGCTCTATGTATTTCCGGGCATTTTTCTCCCACGTATAGTTTTCTAATACAAGTTTCTTTGCCCGTTCCCCGATTTCTCTGGCCTTATCAGGGTTGCTGAGCAGGAAGTCCATGGCCTGCGTCAGGCTTTCCACATCTTTTGGTTTTATCAGCAAGCCTGTCTCACCATGTTCTATCACATCGGCAATTCCCTCCCCTTCGCAGGCAATTACGGGCTTGCCGTGTGCCATTGCCTCGATATAGACAATACCAAAACCTTCGTTCCAACTGGGCAGTGAGAAAATGTCGGCTATAGTCATATACTGCATTACCTTGTCATGGGTCAGTTCGCCAAGAAACTCGATCTGATTTTCAAGATTTAAATCGTGAGATAGCTTTCTAAGAGCAAATGCCTGTGGTCCATTTCCAATCACAAGGTATTTCAGGGCAGGATACTTACTGGTTATCCGTGCTATTGTCTTGATATTCAATTCAAGACCCTTCTCCGTATTCAAGTAAGACACACTGAGAATCACCTGGCTGCCGGCGTACCTCGAAGCCAGTTCGGTATTTCCTGAAGTAATCTCATCCGGTTTAATTCCATTATTGTTTACAATGAGCTTCTGAGGGAAACCAAAATTGTCTTCTATCAGTCTCTTCAGCTTGGCGCTTACTGTGACGATTTTGTCGGCGTTCTGAAATACCCGTGCCAATGCCTTATAGCAGCCGGCGCCTCGATATATTGTTACCTGCAAATCATCACCGTGTACAGTTACCACTAACGGCCTATTGTACTGGCGTTTCAGCATCATACCTGCGAAACCGTCAGACAAAGCCACGTGAGATTGGATTACATCAAACTTAAAATCCCCGTAAATTTCCTCAACCAATTTCCTGATGCCCGAATACAACCTTCTTCCGGAAGAAACAGAGAATAGGTTCTTTGGAAACTGTAAGAAACGGGGGTAATACACTTCTATGCCGTCACATATCATTTTGTCGGGCACTTCCGAATAAAGTTTCCATTTCTTGGAGAAGTGATTTATAGGGAAAGGTAACCATGGGGTAGGCGAGATAACAATAACTTCGCAACCTTGCTTTTGCAGTTCTTTCACTTGCTGATGCACGAATCTGCCTCCGATTTCACTAAAGGTGGAGGGGTACAAGTGGGAGATGACCAGTATTTTTATCCTTTGCATAACTACCTTTGTGATGTTTTTCTTGCGTTAAACTGGAGACTTGAAAAATAGTCGTTTGGGAAAAATGGTTTCAATAAAATCCGGTCTGCTCCATCAAAGACGCGTAGCAGATTAACAGATAAATTAGCCGGTATGTTTTGTTTATGTATTAAATGCCAGTAAGATCTTACCATATTTAATACTATCGTAGAAATAAATCCTCTACTGGTGACCACAATTTCATTAAAACCGGCGCGTCTCAACAGCATCATTATATTTTCTTCATTATAAAGCCATATATCGGACAGGATAATTTGCCGGCGTGCTTCAGCGTTTAACGGTCTTCTGAGTAATCTCTTAATTAGATTCTTCACGTGAAAAATCTCAAGTAAGCGGATAATGTTTCCAAGTGGAAAATCTTCAAGGTAACCTGCGCTTACAGAAGGTTCATGTGTACAGCAGAAGACACCGCCAGGTTTGAGAACGCGGTAAATCTCGCGCAGAAGTATTGAATTATCGGGAATGTGATGTAAAAAAGAGTTTCCCATAACAGCATCTACGCTATTGTCCGTAAATGGCAGACCCTGTACATCCCCTTTGATTAAGTGTACATTTCCTATGTTTTCAGAGGATAATATCTTTTTTAATTCGAGTAGCTGGTTTGAATTGATGTCTATCGCGTAACAATGTGCAAATAGCTGGTTTGTCATGATATGCGTGGTAATGAAACCACTTCCACAACATATATCAACGACAGTATTGTAACTTTTTGGCGGAACGACCAGTAGAATATTTTTTATATGCTCGTACCAGTATTTGGTAACAGTGTGCATATGAGCTTCCACATACTCTAATGTTAAGCTACTATTGCTTTCAAGAACCAGGCGTTGACCTTCTGTATTCAATTTATACATATCTGCAACTTTGTTTTCTAATGCAGACCTGACGACTTTGTTCAGGATACGGTTTTGATTGTATGAATTTTTGATCATTTGAGTTAGATCGTCTGCAAAGATTGCCTCTGAGTATAGGCTAAACCCAGGAATATCATTAGGATTGGCATGAGCTGTAAACTATGATAGATGGCCGCTGGAATCATATAGATAGCATAAGCGATCAGTGTAGACTGCAGAGCAGTACTAAATACTTCGGTATAGTCGTTCTTCGTTGCACACCCTATATTGGACAGAGTCCGGTAAACGCTGGCAAACCATAGGATAAAAACCATCACCCCAAACGCACCATAGCGTCTGAGTAAAAGTAACCATTCATTATCGATGCTGGTGATCATGACGTCTTTTCCCGGACCCCACCCGAAAATTAAGGACTGTTTCCAGATATCTACCTGGCTTTCCCAGACTACCAGCCGGACCTGCCAGCTGGCATCGGTGTTTAAATCTATGCCGCCACTCATGCGAGAGAAAAATAAAGCAGGGGCCAGTTGGATCACGATAAACGCAAGGATCAGGATCGCAGGGACTATAAATACGACCAACCGCGACAGCTTTTTGAAACCGAAATACATAGTATATTTATATAGTACAATGAAAGCCGCCACCACCAGCAAGCACAGGAGAGCCGAGCGGGAGAGCGTGAATGTGATGGCAAGGCTGAATACACCCAGTGCCGCCCACGAGAATAATTTAATGTTCCGGCCTTTCAGCCATAAGGCCCCCGTTAAAGCTAAAGATGCTGGCAGGATCATTAAGGCGCCAAACTCGTTGGGATTTCCGGTAGTCCCGACAATTCTGCCGCCGCTGACAAGCCCAACTATCTGGGTAGGTGCGTAGTATGGAGTCAGCCAGGAATTCATGTCTAAAAGGTTAAAGTACTGGGCGAAGCCGAAAGCTGCCGAGCACAGGAAGACAATCAGCGAAATGACATAGTATTTACCCATATGCTCCGGGGGAATATCCAGGCTAGCCACGAGGGCGAAGATGAGAAAATATTCGACAAGTTTACCAAATTCCCAGAAATCCCGGGCAATAGGATAGTAGCCATGAGCAAATGCTGCATAAGCAATAGATGCCAGGATACATGCGCCGAACAAGAAAAACCACTTGTTGGCCGGGTTCCATCTCAACCTCAGAGGCTTACCGGCTGCGAGATGGCCTAATACGAAGAGTGACCACGCGATGAGGATAATAACTAATTCAAGCCGTGGGGCTGGGATTTCACCGGGAAGCCTGATGGGGGGGAAGAGCACTGCTACTATCAACAGCGGTATTATGACTCTGTCAAGCGATAGCCTGCCATCCTTAAAAAAAATGTAAACCAGCGCAATACAGCCCAGGCCAAGCAGGGCAAGCAACAGACCATAAAGTATATTCGTGGCCGCCAGATAACCAAGGAAAACAGCTACGGCTACGAGCACCGCAACGATTAGAACGCCGCGATACTTTTGCCAGATATGAGTCTTAAGTTCCATCAATATACTACTCCAGCGATTCTGTTTGCCGTCTCGAGTTCGGTGCACACAAATAGTTTCCCATCGAGTGGCGTATATTAGTCATCGTTGGTCTTTCACATCACGTTGCGTCTTTAAAGAGGCCAGTAGTGATTCTTTGCAAATAACCAGTCCAAACCTTTTCTCATAAACCTGAAAAAGTTATCTGATTTCCAATTGGCATAACGCGTTTCAAGCAAGTAAATAGCTTTAGCTAAAATAGCGGCTCCGCTTATACTTTCAATCCCAAACTCCTTTCCATTATAAATCCGGAACCTTTTATTACCTGAAAAAGGAAGCTCTTTAATAATTAAGTTAATTGCCATTTTCAACCGCTGAAGGGATAGCCGCCTTTTCAAGATTTTGGTTTTCCGGTCAACAACATCCATCTCTATCTTATTATCGCGCGCAACCTGAATGCAATACTTCCTCAAATCGGCATAGTGTTGCGGCACTATTCTGGATAATGCTAATGCCAGCTGATCCGCCAGTTCTATCTTTAAGAAGTCATGGTGTAGATGTGTCGATTGCAGGTAACTTTCGTAAACCAGTATTTGAATTGATTTAACCCTCTCCCCGCCTGCCAATATGCTGTGAAAAGGAATATTTTCTTCCGCAAAGAATTTCTCAGCAGGAACGTGATTATTCTTAAATCCTCCGGCTGAAGCCCCAATGCTATGATAAGAAGAACCACCAATAGATACAGGTTCCTTCAGCATCACATAGTTATCCAGAACCGTGGCCAAAGCAATAGCTGAATAATAATCGGGTATCAATGATAAGAAAAAGGCGCCGCCTGGTGCGCGCGCCCGATTAATAGCCCGAATATCCACAAATCCTCCCACATACAAACGCGGCAAATCGAAATATTCCACATCACCACGCATCAATTTACACAACCATTCACGTCCATTCCTCAGTTCAATACCGTTGGTTAAGGGAACGGTTAAGTAGCCGTCCGTGCCATTTTGAGGCCAGGTGTAGCTGCACATTCGCGACGTTATCGCCTGGCAGCCGGTTCTTTTAATTACATCAGCAACTGTAGATAATGCCCCGGGCAATATACCGTCATCGTCGCCTAAAAATGTCACCCAACCATCCTTGACATGGCCAAGAGCGAACTCCCAATTATGTGACATACTGATGCGCTTACCGGTATTAATGTACTTGATTCGAGGATCAGAAAATGAATGGACTACCTCCCTGGTGTTATCCTGGCTATAATTGTCACTTACAATGATATCTAAGTTCTCATAGTCTTGCGCCGTGCATGTGACCATAGTGTGAAAAAGTGTGTCAGCCCGTTCTCTCGTAGGTATCACAATTGAGAATTTTATTTTTTCCATATGCCAACTCTTTAATCATAGATATCCATTTAAATCTTCCTATTTAAACTTGAGCTTCAATATCTCATCAAAGAACCATGTTCTTGTTACGGGAGTCGCTATTGCTGTAATAACGAGCGTTGAGATTGAAACAATAACCAAATAAAATGCCGTCTCAAATTGAGACAGTTGGCCTCCTATAAACAGACGTCCTGTCCCGGCAACTATAAAGCTTACCACAAGTGGCAAGCTTACATCCTGCCAATACCAGCGCCATTTTTCAGATACCAAGAGGCGTCGATGCATGAATGGGATATAGATCAAGAAATACAAAATATTAAGTATTACCCATACGCTTGCTCCGCCCACTGCGCCAAATTGGATGGTCAGATATACAATCATAGGCGCCATTATTATTACAGCTATTAAATTGCCATATAAAGCAAGCTTTGTCCATCCATTGGCCAATTGCAGTGCGTATGGGATATACATTAATCCGTTAAGAGCCGAACCACAAATTAGGATGCTAACCAAAAGGTGTGCCTTTTCAGCCGTCAGCGGATTTTGCGTCCAGATAAGCAGTATCTCATAAGAGAACATAGCAACAACAACGGTTACGGGAAAGATCAGGACAGACATTAGTTGACAACTTTTATGATACAGCTGCTTCAATCCTTCCTGGTTGTCCAGGGAAACTAATTGAGTGAATCGCGGATATATCGCAGAATAAACCGGTTTGATAAGATAATAGAGGGACATAGCGACAACCCCGGCCAATGTATAGAAGCCAAACATTTCCAGCGTCAGCATCTTGCTCAGAATTATCTTATCCAGTTGAGTTAGAATTGTTCCTAAAATTCCGATCACGAACATTCCGGCTGCAAACCGCCAAACCCCGGCAAGGAGTTGCATTTGGAAAGTTGCCGTTTTTCCAGTATGCGGAAGCCTGTGCCAGAGAAACCAGGCTAAAAGGCAGGTGTTTATACCACTGATAATGATCTGCCATGAAAAGAAAGCCTGAATTGTTGGAGAGATCAACCACAAGATCAGGACGGCACCCGCGCCACGTAAAGTACTCATGCCTATAGTGATCACATTTAACAGGACTTGCCTTTGGAGACCCATGAGACCCCCGGAGTAAAAAGAGACAGGCCATTGCAGTGCTATTGCAAACCCCATGATTAATAGAGCCTGTTCAATTGTTTGGGCAGATAACTGTTCTGCCTTAACCCAATGTTGCGCAATGAAAGGCGCCATTGCCATAGCAGTAATGCCGATGAAGATGGCTATAGACCAGTAAATAACTTCCAGGGAACGGACCAAATTGCGCATTTCCTGCTCCCTGCCCGGCAGCGCGGAGAGACGTGCCATTTCACGGTTCACTACAACGCTTAGTCCCATATCTAAAATGGCAAACATCGCCTGGAGCATAGCAAAGATACCGACCAGTCCGTAAGATTCAATACCCATGAACTTGATATAAAGAGGAACAAATACCAGGCTCATCAGGGCTTGCCAGATATTTCCGGCAAAATTGGCGGCGATGTTTTTCTTGATTATATTCATTGAAAGATACTTGTTTATTCTAATGCCTTTGTGAATATACGCTTTTCACTTGACGTGAAGTAGATTTTCCTATGGCGCTGCGGGCAGGCACTAAATGGATTGGCACTAACGTACCCTTTTCAAATAGCCATCGGGAGCAACCGTGATAAGTAACTTGTGTTCGATGTTTTTGTCGATTTTAAACTCGGGGTGGGTTTTCAAGTATTCCCGGACGGCAGTTTTTGGGTTATTCCCCGGACCCCAGGGACGATCATGGAATAAATCTACGGGCATATTTTCGATGACTGTATCAAAGACCACGCAGTAACTGCCGATGGTGGTCAGTGGCGCATATGCCTCAAGTTCGGCCAGAACATGGTCGTGAGTATGGTGGGAATCAAGGCAGACCAGCACCCGTTCCCTGCCACGGGCTTTCTTCTTCACTGCTGCAATGATATCGGGGGCAATGCTGGAGCCTTCGATCATGTATATGCGGCGGAACATGGGATGTTCCTCGATGGCCTTGCGGTTGTGGGAACGGATTTCGATATCGATGCCCAGCACCTCGGCATCTTTCGGACCGCCGCAGGCGGCGTTCATCTCCAAGATGGATGCGTAGAAGATCAGTGAGCCGCCGTGAGCGATGCCCGTTTCGATAATCAAATCCGGTTGAACCTGCCAGATGATCTCCTGCATGGCAATAATGTCCTGCGGATACTGAATAATCGGACGTCCGAGCCACTCAAAGTGATAGGAATACTTGCACACGTTAGCCTGGTTCATCCAGATGCGGGTTGCCTGTGATAGACCCCTATGGTCCCCCTGTTGAGTAATCTCCTCTGCACATTCATGCTGGAATTGCTGGTAGGATGACATGTAAGCCTCCAATTATTCTTAAACTGTAGTACAGAACTTCTCATGTACACGCGGTTCGTACCTCGTCAAATATCTTTGACCACTCGGGCCGGATTTCCCGCAGCAACCACAGAGGCAGGCAAGTCACTGGTTACCACGGCGCCCGCACCGACAATCGTATTGTCGCCAATATGTAAACGCGGTAGAACGGTCGCGTTGGCGCCTATCATCACGTTATCCCCCAGGAAAATACAGCCGCACAGGCTTGCTTGTGGCGCCAGGTGAACCCCTTTCCCGAGCATGCAATCGTGATCTACACTAGCATGGTGATTGATAATACAGGCATCACCCAATTCCGAATCCGCGGCTACGATCGCCTGCGCCAGAATCTGGCAACCCGCGCCAAGTCTGGCAGTACTGCACACGGTGGCCTGTGGGTGAATTAGCGAATCAACACGTAGGCCATACTCGGAGAACAGTGATTGAATCATGACACGATCGTAACCACGGGAGCCACCGATAGCTGCGAGCGCACAATACTGGTGAGGGTCACCGGCCGTTGCGTACCAGTTTGTAAATCCATCGCAGCCGATAAACAGCGGGACTCCTGGCAGCACGGATTGTGCATTGGGGTCATTGTCAAACAGTGCAACAACCGTGCCACCACGGAGCCTGATCAGGCTGGCAAGTACCTTAGCTTGACCGGTGCTGCCCCATAAGACCCAGCGTGAAGTCTCAAGCATTCAGGCACCGCCTGATCACATTAATCACCAGATTCTGTTCGGCAGCAGTCATATCGTGGTAACTGGGCAAATTAATCGCCCTCCCCGGGATATCCCATGCCCACCGGTTTACCTGTCGCGATTCGAACATCGGCAGGGAGCTTAAAGGCCAAAAAAACACCCGCCCGTCGATATTCTCTTCACGGAAGATTTCCAGCAGTTTATCCCGCGTCACGCCGGTTTCAGGCGCGAACACCGCTGTAGGCATCCAGTAGCCATTAACAGTGCCGGTCTTCTCCGGGTTCATGCTGACTCCAGGCAGCTTCGACAGCCGATCAGCATAGAATTGGAAAATCTCCCTCTTGCGGCCAACGAGCTCATCGATACGCTCCATCTGGGCGCAACCTATGGCAGCCTGGATGTTGGACATCTTGTATTTGAAGCCTACTACATCGGGCCAAAACTGCTTCGTCTGGCCGCGTGCCCTGCCGTGATTGGAGAGAGTGAGCACCTTTTCATACAGGTCGGCATCATTGGTAATAAACATTCCACCTTCGCCGGTCGTAAGCGTCTTGGTCCCATGAAAGGAAAAGGCGCCGAATGCACCCATCGCACCGGCGTGCTTACCCTGCCAGCAGGAGCCGATGGCTTCGGCAGCGTCCTCGATCACGGGAATGCCGTGCCGCCGGCCAATTTCCAGCAGGCGGTCCATTTCACACAGGTTGCCGTAAAGATGCACAGCCAATATGGCCTTTGTATGCGTGGTAATTGCGGCTTCTGCAAGATCTGGATCAATGCACCAGGTGTCGGGAAGAATGTCTATAAAGACAGGTTTGGCGCCAACATAGGTGATGGGCGCTGCGCTGGCAATCCAATTCGTATCAGCCATAATGACCTCGTCACCCTGGCCAATCCCCAGTGCAGCCAGTCCCATGTGCAAAGCACCCGTGCAACTGGAAGCAGCAATCGCATAACTTGCCCCGGTATACATCATAAACAGCTTCTCGAAGCGCCCGATATATTCGTAACACCGCTCACCCCAGCCATTACGCGCTGCATCTGTGGCATATGCCACCTCTTTTTCCGTTATTGACGGCTTGGTGTAGTAGATTTTTGTACGCGAATCGCCCAATTTAACTGCCCCCGTTCTGGGATTTATCCGTTAATGAGACAAAATCGGGAAATTGGCGGTCTTTCGCCGCCATTATCGATATTTTAACCGGCCACTCAATGCCGAACGCGGAATCGTTCCAGCGCACTCCCCTGGCAGACTCAGGATGGTAATACTCCGCCATCTGATAATACACCGTTGTATCATCCACCAGTGTCTGAAAGCCATGGGCAAACCCAAAAGGTATATACAGCATTTTGCAATTGTGTTCGGTCAATTCCACTCCCAACCATCGGCAGTATGTGGGGGATTGCGCTCTCAAATCCACTATTACGTCATATATGGCTCCCCTAATACAACTGACCAATTTGGCTTCCTCGTAAGGGGCCGACTGGTAGTGCATGCCTCGAAGCGTGCCTTTCCTTTTGTTATATGAGACGTCACATTGCACGATCGTCAACTCCAATCCGATCTGCCTGAATTCATTTTGACAGTACGAGCGGGCAAAGTAACCTCGCTCATCTTTCACTGCTTCCAATGCAATGATATAGGCACCTTTCAGTTCGGTTTCACTGAAAATCATCTCAGTATTTTACACCACTCGCGGCTCAGGGACCGGGATAATAAAGCGGCCGCCCTTTTGGTGATACTCGGCCTGCTGCCGCTGTATTTCATCAGCGAAGTTCCAGGCCAGCAGCAAAGTATAGTCCGGCATCGCCTCCAGAAGATGGGAGGGGGGTAAAATAGGCAGGTGAACGCCGGGCATGCATTTACCCTGTTTGTATGTGCTCCGGTCGACCACAAAGTCGATCAAAGTAGTATCTATGCCGGCATAATTCAACAGCGTCGACCCCTTGGCGGCAGCACCATAGGCGGCTATGCTCTTTCCGCTTTTCTTGAGTTCTTTTAGCAACTGAACTAATCCAACTTTGAGCCTTTCCACTCTTTCAGCGAAATCATCATATAGTTTCCTGCCTGTGACTCCATAGCTTGTTTCCTCTGTCAGCATTTGTTTCACACTGTTCGCTATATCATGATGATTTTGCTTCTGTAAAAAGACCCGTATCGAGCCGCCATGGATATCCTGTCTGCTTACATCGTACAATGACAGTCCTGCGCGTTCAGCCAGTATCTTAATAGCAGTTAAAGAATAATAGAAGACATGCTCGTGATAGATCGTGTCAAATTCCGTATGTTCCAATAAATCTTTCAGGTAGGGGAATTCAAAGACCGCGCTGCCGCCCGGCTTCAAGCATTTATTTACGCAAAGCATAAAATCGTTAATCAGGGGAACATGCGCCAGCACATTGTTGCCGATAATAATATCAGCCTGCTCTTTTCCACGCAGGATTTCATTAACGGAATCAGGGCCGAAGAAAACCTCCATGGTAGGGATGCCTTTTTCGTTGGCGATGCGGCAAATATTCCCGGCCGGTTCTATGCCAAGGACCGGAATCCCCTTCTCCTGGAAGAATTTTAACAGGTAGCCGTCATTGCTCCCAACTTCCATGACAAGGCTGTTTGAACCCAGGGAGAATCTCGCGGCCAGGCTTTCTGCCATGGCTTCGGCGTGTTTCAAAAATGCGCTGGAAAATGAGGTGAAGTACAAGTAGTCACTGAACATGTCCTGCGGGGGAACTCTATGGGTGATCTGTACCAGGTGGCATACCGGGCAATAGGCGACGGCGAGCTTATATAATGCTTCTTTCTTATCTTTGTTTTCCGGTTCAACATAGCTATTTGCCAGCGGCATTGCTCCCAAATCCAGGAAAGCATCGGGTAATTGATGGCCGCATCCCAGGCATTTTTCTGTTGTGTGAGGTAGATAATACTCAGTTTCCATTGCTGTTCAACTTATGACTTCTGAGGTAGCAAGGCCGCATAATCGTTAATCTGGCCTACGCAGAAGTCATAATCTACGTGAGATGCTTTATACCAGTTCACCGTGTATTCTACGGCTTCACTCACATTTAACATAGGCGCCCAATTCAATTGATGAATTGCTTTGGAGATATCCAGCGTCAATAAACTTGCCTCATGAGGCTCTTTTGATAATTGCGCTGATAAGTCCTTATACTGTCCGCTTCCCCAGGAGACGATGAGTTTCTGCACAAGCTCTTCTACCGTAATAATCGCCCCGTGGTATGGTCCAAAGTTCCATGCCCCCGAATACTTTTCTCCATCCTCACACATCCTGGAAGCCAGCAGTAGATACCCGCTCAGGGGTTCAAGCACATGCTGCCAGGGACGCACTGAGCGGGGAGAACGGATACCAATAGCTTCGTTTTTTTTCAACGCCCGGATACAATCGGGGACCAGCCTGTCCTCCCGCCAATCTCCACCTCCTATAACATTCCCCGCTCTTACCGAAGAAAGAGATTTCTTATTCACATTAAAAAAAGAGCTCCTATAGGCTGCAGTTATAATCTCTGAACATGCCTTGCTCGAACTGTAAGGATCATGACCACCTACCGGATCATTTTCCCTGTATCCCCACATCCATTCTTTATTGTCATAGCATTTATCACTGGTGACGTTGATGATTACTTTTACCGAGTCACCGGCCCGGCAGCATTCCAGTAAATTTACCGTTCCCCCCACATTCGTATCATAAGTCAGCCTTGGCTGCGCATAGGATAACCTGACCAGGGGTTGGGCCGCCAGGTGAAATACGATTTCCGGCTGGTATTTATTAAAAGTTTTCTTTAGTTTATCGAAATCCCTGATATCTCCGATGTTGCTTTTCATTTTCCTATCAACACCCGCCACTACAAAAATATCATTCGCCGTATATGGCTCCAAAGCGTATCCAATGACATTGGCTCCCAATTCCGTTAACCAAATTGAAAGCCAGGAACCCTTGAAACCTGTGTGGCCTGTGATCAGGACAGTTTTGCCCTCAAAGGCATTGTTGAATAGTTTTCTCATTCCCAGACTTTCCATTCCGCCCTGTTCTCGGCCCACAATTCATTCAGGTATTCCATGTCACGGATAGTATCCATGCAGGCCCAGAATTTATCATGCTTATAAACCATTAGCTGGCCTTCAGCGGCGATCTGTTCCAAACAGGTATATTCCAGATCGCAATCGTCACTGTCTTTCAGGCAATCGAAAATAGCCCGGTTAAAAACGAAGAAACCCCCGTTAATCCAGTTGCCTGATGCCGCAGGTTTTTCAGAAAAACTTGTCACCCGTTCTCCCTCGACACTAAGTTCACCAAATCGCGACAGCGGATTGACACCGGTGACCGTCGCCAGTTTACCATGGGATTTATGGAAGGCGAGTAAATCATTGATATCGATGTTGGCTACACCATCACCGTAAGTAACCATGAAAGTGTCGCCCGCCACATACTTTTCCACCCTTTTCAAGCGCGCGCCTTTGAGTGCGTCATCACCCGTATCCGCCAGTGTGATATTCCAGCCGTGCTCAGGGAGATGCGAGTTAAAATTCAGGTTATTCCTGTCCCCCAGCTTAAGGGTGAAATCACCGCTCATCAGCTCGTAGTTGTAGAAATATTCCTTGATTTGCTCACCTTTATAGCCGAGGCACAGGATGAAATCTGTATGGCCATAGTGCGCATAAGTTTTCATTATATGCCAGAGAATGGGCCTGTTGCCTATCTTGACCATCGGCTTGGGTTTAAACTCTGTTTCTTCCTTGAGCCGGGCGCCGATACCGCCACAGAAAATAACTACATTCACCTTAGTCTTCATCAAGCTTTTTGAATACTTTTATTCTTGAGGCATATTATAACAGATTAGCAAATTTATACATATTATGTAAATGTATATGTAGAAAGTAAATGGGGAAAAAAGCATTCATCAACATCTCAATTTAATAAGCTAGCTGCACCTCCTTTCAATCCTTTTTTAAACAAGGATTGTTGAAACGCGCAACAAATATTAACAGCCCCATACTTAGGATAAGACGTGTGAATGATTTATTCATGCACGCTCCAAAGACCATAGAAGATTTGCATATGCATCTATTTAGTTGATATATCCATGACGCTGAGGGACAACCCCTCCCAAGATAGCTTCTTTATCACAGTTGCCCCGGGGAAAACTTTAAGCACTTTCACGGGTGTATCCGTAATTATATACACTCCCCTAGCGCTGGAAATATCCTTCTCATCTGTTATTATATCTATATTAGCTTTGACCTCCGCCATAATTTTATCCCTAGACCTCGGATCAGAATACGATATCTTGCTATATTTTTCATTGAAGAAGTTGCCATAGACCCAGAGTATACCACTCGTGCCTTCAGCATACGGCCAACCTTTCCTTTTCCATTCTTCCAGATAGACACTTAATTTTTGTGTATTGACTTGATTAATTACACGTGCTGTTGAGTAGTAGAAACCATGCCAATTAGCAAAAATTTTTGTTCTGTTAATAGCATACGCCCCATTATAAGATGGAACCCAACAGGCAATCAGTATAAACATTATCAGTATCGCAATTCTGGCCATAGTGTATTCAATAAGCACCATTATTACGATAATGGCAAGCGGAACAATCGTATATGCCATCCTGAGAATATAGGGGACTCCCTTAGCGGCTGGAGCTGTCAAAAAAACAGAATTATCAACTCCATACTGAAGCATTAGAAATGAAATAACTATCAAAGTTGTACCAAGGATTAGCTGGAACCACCTGTTGGATAAAACCCTTATCCCAGCTATATTTCGCGGGCTGTTTTCAAATTGTAAACCCAGATATACTGCTGTACCCAGTAAGCCGAAAACAGTCACAGGGTAAATATAATTTGGCACTGCCCGGAAGTATCCTGTAAATGCAATGAATAACGTATATACTACAAGAAATGATAACGCGGCAAAATATAAATTACGTGTAATTTTTTTCCTGTACGCACCAATATAAACAATCATGGATAGGGCTACAAACATATTATATTCAGTAAAAAGCATAGGCAGATAGGAAAGCTCTATGCTATTTCTTGTTTGTCCTAATACGTAATAACCAGGTAATTGTCCGGTAATCTGCATAAATCCGTTTTGGATTACATAAGTCACCGAATCCCATCCGAAAAGCATGTAGGTTGCGGCAAAAATGATAAGGGTGCCGGCAGCAAATCCGAGGAAGAGTCTGCCGGTTTCCCGCCACCTTTTTTCTTGCGTAAGTGTGATGGCAAAAGGAATTAAAATAGCTAAGCCAGTGATTTTACTGAAACAGGTAAATGCTATTAAGGCACCAGCGATGACCATGTGATTAAATATCCTGCTTTTGTAATCGCTGTAAAAGAAGATAAATGACAGAAGGGCAAAAAGCGTCATGGTCTGGTCAGCATATATCCAGGTTGCATATACCAGTAACAAATACGCTGAAGTAAGCAGTATCCCGGCAAACAGACCGGCTAAAAAACCGCCTTTTTTATAGGCGAAAAGGACAGCCGTGCTAATAACCAGGTAATTTATTATGGCTATGTAATACGGCCCGGCAGCATAGAGGGGTGAAAATATCAGTGCAGATAGTCTGATCCCAATGGCTACAACAATACGATCGATTAAATAGAAATGACCGACGAAGCTATGCCAGACTGCTGGTTCCATGTAGGTCATTGGGTCATACGGGCCGGGTAACATCCAAAAATCTTTCAACGTGAAAATCAGGTACATGATGGGGAACCCGGTCAGGATTAATATTTGAAGAACGTTGACAATCGTGAAATTACTGAATATAGATTGCTTCACAGTTTGTGCTGATGCACGCACTTCAGGTTCTGAGGTCTCTTGACATTCGCTTTCGCGTGGGTTTGCAGGTATCAATCGTTGATAGTTCTCTGCGTTCATAATTATTTATCCCTTTTTTCTGCTGGCGTCTGTATTATTGATAACGGTCAATCCTTTAACCTTTTTAGAGGGCTCAGTATTTCTAATTCAAAGGGGGTATCTATTCCGCCTCGTATAGCCTTGTCATTCTATTAACCTTTTTTATCATGTCGTTAAAATCTATGTCGATCGTATCACAATATCGCTGCATCGAATCAAACCTAGGCATATTCTCGTTACAATATCTGTGGCTTTAAAACCTGATAGATAGTACCGTTAATAGTTTAAATATAAAGTAACATGGCGTATCGGGCTATGAGTTTCAGATAGATTGAGGTTAATAAATATGCTATCCCGGTTGCCAGAGCTGCACCATACATACCGAAGGGAGGTACAAGAGCCAGGTTAAGTATTATGTTGGATATCAGCACCAGGCTGAAGAAAAGAGTCTGCAGGCCGGGGTGACCTGTCTGGCTGAAAAGGATGCGAAGCGGAAAATAACCAGCGGATGCAGTCAGCCCAACCATTAAAATACAAAAGAGTGGCCAGCTGTCCATAAAAGAACTCATAAAAATTGTGATAAAGAGAGGATACACTGCACAGGATAATATAGCCAGCATAGTCATCATAATATAAGAATATTTTATAGTATCAGTAATTAGAGCGTTAAACTCGCGCCTGTCATTTCTGAAATAGGTAGCAGTTATAATTGGGTTGATATTAACGAGCAGAGCCACAGTTACCAGGCTTACCCCTTCAACCAATAACGCAGCAAGGCTGTAAATTCCAACTATTTGGTCAGTCTGGAAAATGCCAAGGATGATTATATCTACCCGGCTATTTATTTCCAGGAATGCACCGCCAGGGAAAGCCATAAACCCATAGGCTGCAAGTTCTTTTATCCAGCTTATGCAGTTCCAGGGTGAGACCGGTTTATTCAATTTAAAAACATAAATGCCCGCGCACATAGTCACAATGAATTCGGCACCGCTAACAATGTAGATCAGGCTATACCCGGGTGTTTGCAATATCATTGCTAAAAGCAGAAACATGACCATTAAGATATATCTGAGTGCCTGAAAAATGGCGAATGCCCTCATTTTTCTATAACCGTTGACAGCGGCTAAAAGCACCTTATTTAGAGAAAAGCACACAATCGCCGGACAGGCAAAGGGGATACCTTTAGCAACATCTTGACTGCCGAGCAAAACTCCCAAAGGTCCGGCCAGTATAAAAACAATAGATGCTACGGTTAGCCCTATTACCAGCGTCAGATATATACTGGCTGAGATAATGCGATTACATGCTGCACGGTCATCTCTATACTGGGGGATATGCTTGAGGACGGCGAACTGCAATCCACCTACCGCGAATTGTCCGGCTATTATGTAAATAGCAAAGACCTGGTTGAATACTCCAAGATCCGCCGCACCACAGACTCGCCCGATAACCACATTAATCAGCAAACCGCTGACAGCCAGGACGGCGAGGCTTGCCAGATTCCATACGAAACCTGTGGTGAATTTATTTTGCCGGCGCAACAGCTGAATTAGGTGTTCGAGATCAGATAATAGTTTCATAAACTACTAATAATATCCTGCAAAATCAGTGAATTTTGATAGAGTGAGTCAAACCAAATTACAGTCCTTTTGTGCAAGCACCACAACCCAAAGGCAGGCCGGGAGTTGTATAGACAGCACCCTGAAATATTTTCTCACGAATCTAACGAAACTGCGGATCCCAAAGTGCTGAATGTGCCCCGGCGTGTTGCCCATATCCTGTAAATAATATAATCTGACCAAATTTGCTGATCTAAAGACAAGATCGTTGGGGACCGACAGCAGGCAATATTTGTTAGCTACCCGTCTTAATTCAAGTAGGGCTAGGGATGGATTTTCCAGGTGCTCAATAACTTCAGAGCAGATGACCAGGTCAAACTCGCCAGTCTTAAAAGGGAGGCTATAAATGGATCCCTGCACAAGTGTTTGATCTAAGTTATTCTGATGATAAACAATCGAAGATAATTTAAGAGAGTTTCTGTCTATGTCCAGTCCTGTTATCGCCTGTACATTCTTACAACTGAGTAATATTGCGGCATTCACATAGGAATCACCGCAGCCGATACTGGCTGCAGTGAGAGGCTCCTGATCTTTTATGGCAGCAATTAATTTAATTATGCTGGTCATGTGCAAGCGGCTGACAAATCTGATCAGCTTATTACCGGCTAAATACTTATTGTGCATGTTGGAATTGACCACTGTTTCGCCCCCGATATCCATGCTGCAGGAGATGTTAAATATAGGCCATCGATATATTTTGGATGTCACGATATGCACAATTCTTCTTTCCCTCAAAATCGTGTAGTACGAAAAATATAGATATTATTAAGGTTTAAAAGGAACCTTTTATGTAAGATAAGTTCGAATCCCGCTACCTGGCACATGCTGATTATTTCCTGCTTCGACAAACCATAGCGCTCACCGGGCGCCCATTCTCTACTGGTATCAGCAACGTACCATCGTACCTTGTGGCTGATAAACCCGACCGGGGTATCTATCATGGTTATAATCAGCCTGCCCTTTTTATCTAGGAGACGCTGTGCTTCGTTTAATACGGCCTCCCTGTAGGGAATATGATTCAAACATGCCAGGAAAGTGATAGTATCGAATTCTCCGTCGGGAAAGGGTAAAGCCGAGCTGTCCGGGACTATGATTGCGCCGCCGCCCCATTCAAGTACGTCTACACCCACGCCATTGCCGTATTTTAGTACAAGCCTATTTTTACCGGCGCCTATATCCAATAGACGGCCCTGTATATATGGAAATACTGCATTGATACGTTCCATTTCAAGTGATGTTAATCCCATTTTCTCCACGAATACATCCGGCAGCAACATCCTTATAGGAGCCATTAGTACATCTTTCAATTGCCGTATAAAAAGATTCAATTACTCAGCCTTATAATGTTCTTGTCTGTGTATTATCAGGCTAAACCGCAACATCGATATTTGTTCTGCGATCAGTCCCAACATGAATAATATAATACTGGCAACGAAAAGCAATTCTGATAAATTTGTAAAACGGGCGTACATTACAAAGTTGTATCCGCCCCATATCAATCCAAATATAAAGAGCATCATGCTGAGTGGTAAAAAGAGACGCAATGGGGCAAATAATGTTGCTACCCGAAATATAATCGTAAAGAAGCGAAAACCATCGTATGGTGTGATCTTGCTATGACCGCCAGATCTGGCTTCAACGTTCATAGGGAAAAACTTGATATTGTAGCCAGCCTTAATAAAAGCCATGGTAGAAGTTGTTGGGCTAGAGTAGGAATTAGGTAGTAGCGGCAGGAATTGGATAATAACATCCCTTTTAACTGCCCGATATCCGGAGGTAAGGTCGAGTATCTTTTGACCGCTCAAATAGGTCCCCATCCAATTGTAAGCATTATTGAATACTTTGCGTCCTAACGACATAGACTGAGTGGATCTTGCGCCTATAACCATATCGTATTCTGATAACAAAGGCAGCATGTCGGCTATATATTTTGGGTCATGCTGGCCATCAGCATCAAGAATGATTATGATATCTGTGTTTGCATTCCGGATACCTGTTTTAATGGCCGCTCCATTACCTTTATTATAAGGATGCCGTATAACCTCGGCACCTCGCAATTTAGCGATTTCCCCGGTTTTATCTTTAGACCCGTCGTCGATCACCAGCACTGGTAACGATGGGTACAATTCCTTAGTCTTGGATACAACTCGGCCAATACTGTCCTCTTCATCGAAAGCAGGAATAATTACGCAAACCGATTTATCTCTACACATTAATTGTTATGATCCGAAAATTTAGTAACACATTTGATTATTTCATTATAATAAAAAGGTTTGCAAGTAGCTATCCGGACTAAATACTTATGTCTGATATATTTTGGCGTTTGTACCATTCGACAGTTTCCCCGACCTCTTGCTCTATACTGTGGGCTGGATGATATGCAAAAGCACCCGCTTTAGGAATATCAGCAAGCCCGTGCCTACCAAGCAGATTGTCAAGCGTTCGGATCTCGTCTCCTGCTCCACTAAAATGAGCAGGATACCTGCAGCCGGGAGACTGATGCTGTCTGACTGATTGATGGATCAGGGTGCGTTGAAAAGCTGCGACTGGAGTCCCTGGTCAATCAGCCGCAGGTAAGCAGCGCTCAGGAATATGCAAGTTTAAATTTTAGTAATTAATTATGATAATGAATATTATTTGCCAGGATCCAGCACGCGCCCTATGAAAATTATGCTGCCCGTCTGGATGTCCCTGATGAGGAAAATGAACGGCCGGTCGATGGTCAGGACTACGGGCTCTGATGGAGCGGCCATACCTGCCATGATAACAGCAGTGGCCGCCGCCGCCTCGGTCCCGGTCTCATCCACGGCGACAAACGCTTTATGCACGACGTCCTTGATATGCAGGTTGCATTCGCCCGTCATGCCCGAGAAATCGGCGCTGTCGGTAAAGGCGGCGGGCATACCCAGGCCCGCCAGCTCATCTTTAAGGCCGAAGCTGGAGTCGTACTCGAATTTGGGCATGGTCAGCGCCACGCGGCGTGACTCCAGGCTTCCGGTGATTTCGCTCAGCCGATTGATATCCAGTGCGCTTTCAAAAGCCTTGAACTGCCCCTGCTGCGGCGCCAGTATCAGCATGCTGAGCTCGCGCCCGTCATAAGGCAGCTCCACCGCCTGGTAGTTATCACCTTCCGCATAGGCGAAGGATTCTGTCTGCTTCATCATCAGCACGTTTACGTCGCCGCCCGTCAGCGTGTGGAAGGCGCCGCTCACAGAGAGCCCTTTTTCAAATGGGTACTGCCAGGCCGCGTTGAAGTAAATGGCGTTGGTCAGCACCAGGCGGGTCAACTGGTCGATGGCGCCCGGCGGAATGAGGTCCTTTATCCTGCCCTCCGTCCGGTCGCTGACCCAGTTGTTGATGGTGATTCTGGATGCATCGGCTTCGCCGATGAAATCGAGCAGCCTCAGACCGGCGCCGTAGTTGGTTGCCAGCGTATCCAGGTAGGCCGGTGTGAACTGGAAGCCCTGCTGGCCCCATATGGCGTTGACGATGTTGAGCCGGAAGCCCCTGCCGTCCCTGCCCTGTGCGCCCTGCCCGCGTTTGCCCAGCTCCTGGTCGAGGCTGTTGAAGGCGGCATGCAGGTTTTTCTGCGGCAGCAAATAGTGAAGTGTCTTTGCCATCTGGCTTTCGGTATCGCCGCGCGCCCCGGCGTAGGCCATGGCCAGCGCCAGGGAGATGCTGTAGGGGGAGTAAAACAGGTTGCCCCCGCTTTCGCCGAGCGGCCGGTAAAGGGCCAGGGCAAATTCATTATTTCCCTTCACCAGCGTGGCCAGGTCCTGCTGGCTCACATCGGGGGCGGCTATTCTTTGCATGCCCGATTGCACGATCTGCCCTGATACAGGTGGTGTGCAGGCCGTCAGCCCCACCAGCAACGCGCTCGCTAACGATGAAGCCAGTAATAATTTGCTTTTCATATCTTGCCCCTTGAGGATTCTCTTCTCTTACTAAAGTATAACGCAGAAATAAGCTAAAAGTTCAGCGCCGGTGATAAGCCGCCGCCTGTCGCATCTTACCAAATTCTTTTATAATGACACATGACGCTCCGCGCAGGCGGCTGTTTCGGTAAAAACAGGTGGCCGATAACCTGCGGGGTAGAGGGATGATTAAAGGTGTGACAACAACCGGGAAAGCAGCGTATGGCGGAGTCCCGTTGCTCATGGCTCTGCTCGTCCCGGCCCTCTGTGCGCTGCTGCCTCAGGCGGCGCAGGCCGGTGACCCGGGAAAATGGCATAATCCCTACTCATACAGTATCGTTGACCGTGACGGGCGCAGGCTGGACGTGACATCCACGCCTTCCCGGCCGCCTGATGTGAAAATGGACACAGCCCTGCTGCCGGCGTCCGGCCTGGGCGCCGGGTCCAATTCGCTGGCGGCGGCGCCTGCCTTCACCTGGTGCTACGGCTGCTCGCCCACCGCTGCCGCCATGCTGGCGGGCTACTTCGACCAACCTGCCAGGGGCTATGCCCGCATTTACAGCGGCCCGGCCGGCGGCGGCATTTGCCCGCTCAATAACGAGGCCGCCTGGGGGCATACCGTGTACCCGCATGTAACCTGCGGCGAGTGCCCGCTGAGCGCCACCCACCTGGGCTACGACGGGCTGGCTACCAGGGGGCACGTGGACGACTTCTGGCTGGATTTCGGCAGCATGATAGACCCTTATTGGGGCAACTGGCCGCAGCACACTTATTCGTCCTGCACGGCGGATTACATGGGCGCCAGCCAGTGGCACAACTGGCAGAATACGGACGGCTCGACCATTTTTTTCTGGTACACGGACAACTCCCCTCTCTATGACTATACCGGAGGCGAGCCCGGCCTCAGGGACGGCTGCCACGGCATCAGGCTCTTCATCGAGTCGCGCGGCTACAGCGTGACCTCAAATTACAACCAGTACATCTACGGGCGCGGGGGCATCCCGGCCGGGTTCACCTATAGCCAGTTCAAAGCCCAGATCGACGCCGGCCGGCCGGTGCTCATCCAGGTGACCGGGCATACCATGCTGGGCGTGGGCTACAGCGACCCGGGCACCATTTACGTGCACAACACCTGGGATAACGCCGTCCATTCCATGCCCTGGGGCGGCGCCTACAGCGGCAGGCAGCACTACGGCGTGACCGTGGTCGAGCCGGCCCCGCCC
>Ga0265595_1000546_pt1 | contig 33253 bp, 38 predicted proteins | sample saktaG_15_FD_190148 | JGI IMG/M metagenome (GOLD analysis project Ga0265595, IMG submission 190148) | Saline water microbial communities from Sakinaw Lake, British Columbia, Canada - sak_2013_06_06_50m | ecosystem: Environmental > Aquatic > Non-marine Saline and Alkaline > Saline ...
TGCATAAGCTTTGCCGTATTTTCCATATGATGCATATATAATCTGCGAGAATTAAAAGAAAGTTGAAATTTCTCTCCTTGTAAAGCATTATGAATTTGTTTTGTAAGAGCAAAAAATTTCTGTCCGGGAGGATTAATATACCAATTAGCTTTTAAACCAACCCCTTGCATTAAGGGTACTAAAATTTTTAATATTTCAGCTACGCCTCCTCCTCGAGGAGTAGCATTAATATGGATTACCTTTAAACCTTTAAGTTTTTTTGATAAACTTTTAATTTCTTCAAAAAGTTTATTAGAAATAATTCCTTTATATTTTTCTATTTTTTGCGAATGAGTTTTATTAACTTCTGGAAGCATATTTTTTTAAAAATTGATTGGCTTTTTTAAAAACTTCTTTGGAATTTTCGAACACTAGCTGGGACATTGCTTTTTTATAAGATAACCATTTGAAACCTATGTGTTCAGAAGAAATTTTTACTTCTTTAATTTTCGTCTCAGCTAAAAAGAAAATAACTATTTTAAAAATGTTTTTATTTTTTAATTTATAAAAATATTTAATCCATTCTTTAAAACCAGGGATAAATTTAATGTCTTCGATTCCAGTTTCTTCTTTTACTTCCCGCCTTATTGTCTCATTTAATTTTTCACCTTTTTCAATATTTCCTTTAGAAAAATCTAAATGACCAGATTGACAACATAAAAAAAGATAAAAAATTTTATCTTTTTCCTTCCTAAAAATTATTGCTCCAGCCGATTTTTCCATAGATATAATAATATTATTTAAAAAATTTAAGTAATTTATCCAAAGGTTGAGTATTGATTACATCTTGTTTTTCAGCCCAGCCTCGACGAGCTTGATAAATTCCAAATTTCATATATTTTAATTGATCTTTGTGATGAAAGTCGGTATTAATTACCATTTTTACTCCAACATTTTTAGCCCTGCGAATATTCTGGTCATTTAAATCCAATCTTATTGGCTGAGAATTAATTTCTAAAATAACATTATTCTCTTTAGCTACCTGCAAGATTTTATCAAAATCAATATTACATTCCTCTCTCTCTTTTATTTTTCGAGCAGTAAGATGCGCAACAATATCAACATAAGGATTTTTCATTGCTTTAATTATTCTTTCGGTCATTCTGTCTTTTTTCATTTTAAAACCGGAGTGAATTCCAATTATAACATAATCAAGCATTGCTAATACTTCATTTTTTATATCCAAAGACCCATTTTCCAAAATATTTACTTCAGCACTCTTTAAAATTTTAATCCCATTTATTTTTTTATTTATCTTGTCTATCTCTTTCATTTGTTTTAATAGTCTTTTTTCGTCCAGACCATTAGCTATCGGCAATTTGGAATGATCGCTTATTCCTAAATATTCATAACCCATATTTTTAGCTGCTAAAGCCATCTGTTCAATGGTTTGTTCGCCATCACTCCAAATAGTATGGCCGTGAAGATCACCTTTAATATCTTCTATTTCTATCAGTTTTGGCAGTCCATTTGGCTTACCCTGAACCTGTTGAAGAGCAGCTTCAATTTCTCCTTGATTTTCTCTTAATTCCGGAGGTATCCAACTCATACCTAAAGCTCTATAAACCTCTTTTTCGGTTTTTCCAGCAATTTGCCTTTTTCCTCGAAAAACACCATATTCATTAAGTTTTAAATTTTTAGCAATAGCAATTTTTCTGGTAGCAATATTATGCTCTTTAGACCCGGTAAAATATTGAAGAGCCGAACCATAACTTTTTTTCGAAACAATTCTTAAATCAACATCTAATCCTTGTTTTAATCTAACCGAAGATTTAGTGGTACCTTTTCCCCAAGTTTTTATTACTCCAGGTAATCGAATAAAAAAATCCATTAATTCTTTTGGATTTTTTGTTGTCACTAAAAAATCTATGTCGCCAATAGTTTCTTTTCTTCTTCTTACCGAGCCAGCTACTGAAATCTGATTAATTTTTTTTGAAGCCTTTAACTCTTCTTCAATTTCTTCAACCATAGGTAAAATATTTCCTAAAAGAAATCTTCCTTTGCTTCTTTTTAAAAAAGTAATTCCTTCTAAAATGTTCTTCTCGGTTTTTTCATCAAAACCAAATAATGAAGCAATTTTATGGACCTTAGCTGCTTTTTCCAATTCTTTTAAATTTTTAATACCTAATTTCTGATATAAAATTTTTACTTTTTTAGGTCCTAATCCCTCAACCATAATTAGTTCTTCTATTTTTACCGGTATTTTCTTTTTAAGAATTTTATAATATTTAATTGTCCCAGTTTTTAAATACTCTTCAATCTTTTTTGCTATACTTTTGCCCACTCCTGGAATTTTTTCCAAGGATTTATTCCCTCCTTCTTTGTAAATTTCTTGAATATCTTTTTCTAAAGATTCCAAAGCAACAGCTGCTTTTCGATAAGCTGAAGGTTTAAATTGAATTTCCTCCATTTTCAAAAAATCAGCAATTTTATAAAAGATTTGAGCTATTTCCTGATTTTTCATTGCTTTTTATCCTTTTGGCAAAGATGATCCTTGAAGTCCTTTGTCTTCAGGAACCAGAGGAAGAAAATGATTTCTTGGAAAAACATTTTTATAAATTAAAAATGGTAAAAAGGCACTAACTAAAACAAAGATTCCTGCTCCAATAAAAAGAACATCAAAACCAAGTCTATTAGCAATTATTCCTCCCAAAGCGCCAGAAATCCCGGCCCCAATTCCAATAAAAGTACTTCTGGTTGACCATTCAAATGCTTCTTTTCTTTTATCAATATGTCTGGTAAAGATTGCACAATAACCAGGAATATTTATTGCCATCCCTAAAGAATAAATTCCCTGGCACAAATAAATGTGCCATGGTAGAAAACTAAAAATATATCCAAAAATAGCACTAGCTGCTAAGATATTACCAATCGCGACAAACCACAAATCATCTTTTTCTCCTTTAACTTCATCCAAATATTTTCCAAATGGAATTTGCAAAATCGATTTAACTCCCCAATAAATTGCCATAGCAAAACCAGCTACTTCTACTCCTCCACCCTGAATTTTTTGAGCAATAAAAATAGCAAAAATAGGAGCCATAAATCCAAATCCAGTTTCTAAAGCAACATCGGAAAAAATTAAAATTTTTATAACTTTATTAATTGATTTAAACATATATTACTTTTTTATCCTTCGTTATGACTTGAGTGATTAAATAAAGTATTTTTTAGTAGGTTTATTCCAAATTTAAGCAAAATTACTACTCCGGCTAAAGCCAAAATTAACTCGGCTCCACGAATAATCATAGTAAAGGCTGTGGCTGTAGAGGCTCCTAATCCTAAAGAATTAAAAGCAAAGGTTTGGATTACTTCATGGCTTCCTAGGGCAGCAGGAATGGGAATCATTGCCGCTAAATAAGTAAAACCAAGAATCGATAAAGCAGGCAAAGCGCTTATTTTTTCTCCTAAAAAAATAATTAAAAGTAAAACTCTAAAATACATTATTCCTGCCCTTAAAAAAGATATGCCAAAACTTTTCCATAATGATTTTTTTCTAAGTTGAAAAAAATTAAAAATTTCCTTTTCGATTTCTAAAACACTGTTTTCCGGATTCATTTTTTTTAAATTAAAAATTTTAAAAAAAATTTGAGCTAAACTCTCTTTTTTAAAAACCTTCAAATAAAAATAACTAATTCCTCCGGCAAAAAGTAGGAAAACTCCACCAAAGATTATTACTAATTTCATTGGAGGAGATCCAATAGTAAAAAGAAAAAATAAAGTCCCAAAAAAAATAATCACCAGGTTGGTAGTCCATTCTAAAACCCTATCAATTATTACTGAAGCTACTCCCTTAGACCAGGAAATTGAATTATTTCTTTTTAAAAGATAGCTTCTAAAAATTTCTCCACCCCAAAGCAAAATTGGAGCTAAAAACATTACTGAAAAACCGCCTAAATAAGACGGGAAAAGACCTTTAAGAGAAACTTGAGATCCTTCTTCTTTTAAGATTTCCTGCCACCTCCAATTGCTGATTAATATTATCAATAAGGTTAAAAGAAAAATTATTACACCGAACCAGCCAGTAAAAACTAGAAAAGAGTCTTTAATTTCTTGCCAACCAACAACCTTGCCAATCCAAATTAAAAGACCTATTCCAATTAAAAGAGAAACTATAAAAAGCAAAATTTTTTTCATCGTAAAAGTCTATTTAATATTTTAGCATTTTTTACGGCAAAACCCATAGCGTCATTGTTAAAATAAACAAAAGTTGTTAATCCTTGCTTTAAATATTTCTTAATTCTTTCCGACAAGTTTTTCAGTTCTTTTTCCGAGTAATTGGAAGTATAAAGAGCTTTACCTCCGTGCATTCTAATATAAACAAAATTACCAGTAATTATTTCTCTAAAGGGCCATTGAGGAGAATCTGCTAAACAAAGGGAAATATTTTTTTGTTTTTTAAAATTTTTATAAACATCTTCTGTAAACCAAGAAATATGACGAAATTCAAAAACAAAACGATATTTTAAATCAGTTTCTTTTATCATTTCAGTAAATTCTCTTAACATTTTTAAATCCTTTTTTCGGTTAGAAGGCAACTGAAATAAAAAAGGACCTAATTTGTCTTCTAAATATAAAGCCCTTTTCAAAAAAGTTTTCCAGGCAGTTTTAATCTGGCGGAAATGCTTAATATGAGTAATATATCTTGAAACTTTTATTGCAAAAATAAATCCTTTCGGTACAGTTTTTTTCCAATGAGTAAAACTTTTAATAGAAGGCAGTCTATAAAAAGGATAATTCATCTCTACAGTATTAAAATATCGACTGTAGTATTCCAATTGTTTTGATCTTTGTAGCTTTTTCGGATAAAAAACATCATTCTCCCAATGAGAATAAGAAAAACCAGAAGTTCCAATGTATAATTTGCCCCGAAGCATAAAATTAATGAAACTTATCTTCAAGAAAAGTTACAATTTCAGGACCTACCTCTGGAGAAGACCAGAAATAATTATGCCCTGGAACTTGAATTGCTTTAGAAAAAGGAAGGTTTTGACCATTAATTCTCGCTTCAATCCACACAAAAGGTGCTTTAATTAAAGAAAAAACTAAGCTTTTTACTTCTCCTGTTGATAAAGTATCTTTTTTATTATTACTTAAATGAAGAATATTTTCTGATTCATATGGCTCTGACCAAAAAGGAATACCAGCTACTATAGCATAAACTGAATTTTGAGTATTGGTAGAAATTTTCTCCATACTTTCGTCAACTAAACTTGCTCCATTAGAAAGACCTGCTATAATAATTTTTTTATCAGGAAGATTTTCAATTAGAAATTCTACTTTTTCAGCTAAATTTTCCGAAGAAAACCTAAAAGAACTAAAAGAATCTTTAATTCCCCAAAACTTTCCCAATAAACCATCTTTAGTTCTTTTATAAGGAATAACAACTGAACGATAACCCCAACTATCTAAGGTTTTTTCAATACCTTTTATGGCCGGGGCAAAGTCTTCTGCTTCTTCTAAAGGAGTATTCCCCCAACCGCCAGAATTAAAAATAATAATAACATCTCTATCAATTAATGTAGAATCAAGAGCTTGTTGAAATTGCAAATTCTCTGGTAAAATTTCCGGTCCAAAAATAAAGAACAAACTTCCTGAAATAATTAAAGTAAAAATTAAATACTTAATTTTTCTCATCGTTTTAATAAAACTTTTTTTCTATTGTTTTAATAAATTTAATTAAAACAGGGTCGTCTATAATTTCTTTTATCCACCTCATCCAAAGTTTGTGTTGAATTTTTCCATATTTCTTCCAATATTCTATACCCTGTAAAAAATTTATTATCTTATCAGCTTGCTTAACAAATCTACCTTCTTTTGTTAATCCTTTTTCAAAATCAATCCAGAGGTTTTTCATTTCGATCTTTAATTCTTTTGGCAACTTTAAAATAAGCTTATCTAAAGACCGAAGTTCCATTTCTGATTTTTCTTTTTCTTTTTTTCTTTTTAGAGCAAGGGTGAATTTAGGCCACTGTTTTAAAGCAACCATTATTTTCTTTTTATCTTTGGGTAATAAAGGATCATAAGGAGTTAAATCTGGAGCATAAACTTCACACAAATCATGAACTAAAGCCATTTTTATTGCTCTTTCTAAATTTAACTTTTTCTCTTTTCCTAAAGTCCAAACTAAAATAGTCAAATGAAAAATATGTTCTGCTGTTGTTTCTGGATTTTTAATTTGATGAAGTATCCAGCCTCTTCTTTTTTTCCTCTTTAATTTTCCGACTTCAAGTAAAAAATTAAGAATATTTTTCATAATAAATAAAACCAGAATTTCTCCTGGTTTTAGGATATCATGATTTTTATTGTTTTTCAATTTAAATCAGGAGACTAAATATCTTATTTTTTTAATTTTATAAGTAGTCTTGATAGGAGAAGAAACAAAAACTTCATCTCCAACCTGATGCCCTAAAAGAGCACTACCTACTGGTGATTCATTACTAATTTTTCCAAGAGAAGGATTGGCCTCTAAAGAACCGACGATTTCAAATTCATCAGTTTGGCCATTTACTTTAACTATTATTTGAGCACCCAAATTAATAGTATTTTGTCTTCCTTTAGGTGGAATTTTAATTATCTCAAGATTTTTCAAAACGTTTTCTAATTCACTCATTCTTGCTTCCAAAAAACTCAAATCCTCCTGGAAAGAAAGATATTCTGGGTTTATATCTTCTGATTGCCAAATCTTAGGAACCTCTCCTGCAACTTTAGCAAGTTTAAGTTTTTTGAAATCTTGGTATTCTTTTTTTATCTTTTCTACTCCTTGTTGAGTTAAATAAAATTTCTTTTCTCCTATCATATTTTTTCAAAAATCCCCTTTGGTGAGGGGATTAGTTATTAAAATGAAATTTATTTATTAATCTTAATCCCCTCACTCTTTAAATTTTCCGTAAGCTAAAATTGAAATGGTGTGAATCCATTTACAATCGGTAAAATTTTTAGGAGTATTAATTTTTTGAATAAATTTCTTTATCATTTCTCTTTCTTTTTTAATTATAGGCTTCCAAAGATCCTTGTCAAGTCTTTGAAATTATTGACAATTCTTTAGTACTAAAAAATAATTTTAGTATAGTTTTTGATTTTAAGAAATACTTATCTTAAAATAAGATTATAAACTTTAAAAAATTGAAAATTGTGTTAAAACCCAAATAAAATGATAAATTTTGCCATTATCTTAGCTGGTGGAAAAAGTAAAAGAATGAAAAGAATTGAGAAAATCTTTTTTAAAATTAAAGGGAAGCCTTTGATTTGGTATACTTTAAAAATTTTTGAAAATCATCCACAGATTCACAAAATAGTTTTAGTTTCCAGAAAATCTAATTTTAATAAAGTTTTTAATTTAATTAAAAAATACAAAATTCACAAAATAGCAAAAGTAGTTAAAGAAGGTAGAACTCGCCAAGATTCGGCTTTTAATGGACTGAAATATCTTGAAGAATTAGGAGCGAAACCAAAGGACTTAGTTTTATTCCATAATGGTTGTAATCCCTTAGTTTCCGCTCTTGAAATTAGTAAAGTAATTAGAGCAGCCAAAATTTATGGAGCAGCTTTAGTTGGTCAGCCCTGTAAAGATACTTTAAAGAGAGTAAATAAAAATAGATTAGTTTCAGCTACCATCGACAGATCTAATATTTATTTAGCTCAAACTCCTCAAGTGATAGAATATAGTTTAGCTAAAAAAGGGTTTAAAAAAGCTTTCTCTAAAAACTTTCAGGGAACGGACGATATCTCCCTGATAGAAAGATTAGGGAAAAAGATCAAAATGGTTCCATGCTCTTACCAAAATCTCAAAGTAACCATCAAAGAAGATTTAGAAATTATCAAAGATCTATTATAAAAATATAATGAAAATCATTTTTGCTAAAAATATTGGTTTTTGTTCAGGAGTAAAAAGAGCAATAGTTATTGCTGAAAAATCGCTAAAAGAAGACCTAAAGCCTATTCAGTTTTTAGGTCCTTTAGTCCATAATGAAAAAGTAATTGAAAAATTAAAAAATAAAGGAGGAAAATTTGTTTCAAATTTCAAAAAAATTAAGTCTGGAACATTAATTCTCAGAGCCCACGGAGAAATTCTAAACTTCAAAAAGCTTAAAAAAAAGAAAATATTAATAAGAGATACTACTTGTCCATTAGTAAAACGAGCTCAAAATGTTGCTTATACTCTTTTTAAACAAGAATATAAAGTAATAATTATTGGAGATAAAAAGCATTCTGAAACTAAAGGGATAAAAGAATATATTAAAAATCAAGCCATAATTATTGAAAATGAAAAAGAGGCAAAAAGATTACCAAAGTTTAAAAAAATTGGAGTATTGGCTCAAACTACTCAAAATTTAGATAGAGTTAATCAGATTCTAAAAATCTTAAAAAACAAAACTAAAAAATTTAAATGGGTAAATACTATCTGTTCAGAAGTCTTAATTCGTCAAAAAGAATTGTCAGAAATTCTAAAGAAAGTTAATGGGGTTTTAATAATTGGTTCTCATTCCTCTGCTAATACCAAACGTCTGGTAGAAATTGTAAAAAATTCTAAAAAGCCAATTTGGTGGATAAATTCTTTAAAAGAATTAAAAAAAATAAGTTTTAAGAACCTTTCTATATTAGGAGTGGTTTCTGGAACTTCTACTCCAGATTATGAAATTAAAAAAATTAAAAAATATTTACTTAAAAAATGATTAAAAGAAAAAAAACAAAAATAATAAAAATTGGCAAATTAAAAATCGGAGGTAATTATCCTATTTTAGTTCAATCAATGACCAATACAGAAACTTCTAACATTAGAGCTACAATTCGACAAATAAAAGAATTGGAAAAAGCTGGTTGTGAAATAATTAGAGTAGGTGTACCCGATTTAAAAGCTGCCAAAGCTCTTGGTAAAATCAAAAAACAAATAAAGCTTCCTTTAGTAGCTGACATTCACTTTTCATCAGATTTAGCTATTGAAGCAATTAAGCAAGGAGTAGATAAAATCAGAATCAATCCAGGCAATTTCCCTAAAAAAGATCTGGTGAAAATAATTGAAGCAGCTAAAAAAAAGAATATTCCAATTAGAATTGGTATTAATAGCGGATCTTTAGAAAAAGATATTTTAGGGCAGCACAAAAGAGTAACTGCTGAAATGATGGTAAAATCTGCTTTGAGAAATATCCAACTAATGGAAAATCTCAAATTTAAAAATCTGATTATTTCATTAAAAGCCTCTGATGTTTTAAGAACAGTAAGAGCTTACGAAAAATTATCAACAAAAGTTAATTATCCTTTACATTTGGGTATTACTGAAGCAGGAACAGAATTTTCCGGAACAATTAAATCTGCCGTTGGCCTTGGCTATTTATTATTAAAAGGGATCGGTGATACTATTAGGGTTTCTTTAACTGATGATTCGGTAAAAGAAGTAAAAGCCGGCTGGGAAATTTTAAAGAGTTTAAATTTAAGGGAAAGAGGAGTAAAAATTATTAGTTGTCCAACTTGTGCTAGATCTGAAATTGATGTGGTTAAATTCACTAAAAAAATTGAAGAATTAACCAAAGAAATAAAAAAACCATTAACTTTCGCCATAATGGGATGTATTGTTAACGGTTTAGGAGAAGCTCGAGAAGCAGATTTAGCAATAGTTGGAGTGAAGAAAGGAGCTTTAATTATAAAAAAAGGCAAAATTGTCAAAAAAGTTGAAGAAAAAAGTATTCTTAAAGAGTTTAAAAAAGTGTTAAAAAATTATTTAAAGTATTTAAAATAATCCGCAAAGTTTAGCAATAAATAAGATGTAAAGTAAAAGATACATTGCCCCTTCCCAGATATGAATTTTTCGGGAAATCCCGGAAATTATAAAAAGTAAAGTAGCAACAATTAAAAATGGAAGACCAATTGAGAAAGTAAGTTCATCAACTGTTAAAGGACGAATCAGAGCCGGAATTCCTACTACCAATAAAATATTAAAAACATTTGAACCGAAAATATTTCCTAAAGCAATTTCATATTTTTTCTTCAAAGAAGCTCTAATTGAAACTACTAGTTCTGGTAAAGAAGTACCTATAGCCAAAACAGTAATAGCTATTAAAGAACTGGAAATCTTTAATAGCTCAGAAATCTTTATCATTGCTTCAATTGTATAATTAGCTCCAACGGTTAATCCTACTATTCCTAAAACTAAAAATAAAAAAGTTTTAGAATTAATCCCTGGAGAAACTTTTCGTCTTTCCACTCTTGAAGGTAAGATTTCAATTGCTTCTGAAATTTCTTTTTCGGGCTTTCTTTTTTGAAAAATTGTATACAAAATATAAATTAAAAAACCTAAAATCAATAAAATTCCTTCCCCTAAAACTATTTTTTTATCCCAGACTACAAAAATAAAGAGAAAGGTAGTAATACCCAAGAGAGGAGCATCTAAATCAATCAAGTTTCTTTTAACAATTAGAGTTTTAGCCAATATTGCAGAAATCCCAACTATTAAAAGAATATTTCCTAAATTAGACCCTACGACATTAGCAGCAACTATTTCGGTTGTTCCTTTAAGAGTGGCAATTATTGATGTAGCTAATTCAGGAAAAGAAGTACCAATAGCAACAATAGTTACTCCGATTATAAAGGGAGAAATTTTTAGGGCTAATCCAATTTTTTCTGAGCTTTCTACAAACCAATCAGCCGATTTTACCAAGACGGCTAAACTTAAAATAAAAGCTAAAATCCAGAGAATTAACATGTTAAATGAAATAAACCAATTACTTTTTTATTCTTCACTTCAGCATTAAAAACCTTAATTGCCTCAGTTGTTTCATCAACAATCAGCCCAATTCCTTTAGAAAGAATCTCTTTCTTCGCATTATCAGTTATTTTAGCTAATCCTGGCTCGCCCGTTCCGACAACAATTAACTCTGGGTTTTGTTCAATTGCTCTTTTAAGGCTTTCGATATCAATAATATGAGATTCTTTTCTCCACCACTCTAAAACTTTCCCATCCCAACGGACTTCAACATCATATTCATAAGTTTTCCCTAAAATAATAATTAACCCAAATTTATATTCTTCTATCATAATAGTTTATTTTATCATAATAATTAAAAAATAGTTGATTGGCGAGATAAATTTTTTTGCTCTTTCTTATAAAAAATCCTAACTTTACCATAAACTCCGTCGTAACCCGGCTCAACATAAACTTTTCCTTCTCTGACCCTAATTATACCTTCAGTAATTTCTGGTGAAGTAGCTACTTTTAAGTCTTGAGATGAGATATCAAGTAGAACTTTAAATTCATTTCCAAATTTTTCAATTAGATTTTTGTATTCTTTATCAACTCGCTTTGTCATTGATCCTACTCCTAAAACATCAGCAATAATTTCAACTAAAGGAACCAAACTTTTGAAGGGAATAAGATTTTCTGATTTAAATCCTTCTTTTTTATCAGCTAAAAAATCCACCCTATTTAGAACTCCAATTGTTAAAGGTTTCCCGCAACTTGGACAAATATTATTGTATTTTTTAGATTCTTTTGGTGATAAACTAATTTTGCAATTTCTATGGCCATCATAATAATATTTCCCTTCTTCGGGATAAAATTCAACAGTATATAAAAACTTTTTAGGATTTTTTTCTTTAATAGCTTCAATTATCGCTTGATAACTTACTTCAGTATTAAAAACATTTGCTTCACGGCCAATATGGGCAGGGCTATGAGCATCGCTGTTTGAAATCAAAGTTACTTTTCGACCATCGGGAATTCGCCAAATCATTGCAGGGTTAGCTGATAGACCTGTTTCTAAAGCAAAAATATATTTTGAATAATCCTCAAAACATTCTTCTATGGAATCAAAGCCGGATTTCGAACCAAATATACCAAACCAGGGAGTAAAACAATGTGCAGGAATAATTAAACAATCTTTTGAGATATTTAAAACAATCTTTACTAATTCTTTCGAATCTAATCCTAAAATCGGTCTTCCGTCGGATTTCAAACTACCAATACGACTTAAATGAGCATTAATTTTCTCTACTATTTTAAAAGAAGGAGCAAAAATTAAATTGTGAATTTTTCTAACTCTTCCAGCTTTAGAATAAATATTAGATATTTCAACAGTTAAAATAAATCTTGTTTCTGAGTTAGAGTTTTTTAATTTAAAAAGTCCCTCTTCGGCCGGTTTTAATTTTTCTTTTAGTCCTTTTAACCATTCTGGATAGGTGAAATCCCCTGTTCCTAAAATTTTAATTCCCTTAATTTTTGCCCATTTATCTAAATTTTCTAAATCCATTTGAGGAGAAGTTGCTCTGGAATATTTACTATGAAGATGAAAATCAGCAATAAATGTCATATGTTTAAAAGTTAAAAATTTGAAAAATTGCTCCTAAAACAAAAATAGCTATTAAAAAGTATAATAAAATAGCCGGAGTTTTTAAACAATATTCTGGTTTTCTATTTCCTAAAGACTTTGCCTTTTTAAAAATTAAAACAATGGCTATTCCTTCAATTGCTCCAATAAATGTACCAACTAATCCAATGGTTTCAATAAAATTTCTGAACCCAATTAAAAATAAAATTAAAGGTAATCCACAGGCAATAAGAGCAGAAAACTGTCTTGGAATTTTATAGTCATAAAATAAAGTATTTTTAAAATAATTGCCTAAAACTAAAAAAGAAGTAGATATAGCTAACACCCCAAACAAAGCACCTAAAATAACAATATTTTGATTCAAATAAGGTATAAGTCCCTGAAAAGCTTCAGGGGTAGTATTATTACCCGAAACACCAATAATAGATATCGTAAAAAGAAAATATAGAACAATAACAATTGAAATAACCAAAATTATTATTTTTTTAAGACCTTTCTTCTCTTCTGGTTTTTTAAGAATTTCAGCAATTATTGGTATGGCCGGATAACCAATTAAAGAAAACAAAATTATTCCATAAGGTAAAAAAATGCCTTTTAAATTTATTATGCTGAAATTTTGAAGATTAAATTTCGGCAAAACTAAGAAGATTAATAAAAATATTACGGAAAATAGGGCAATATTCATTAAAAGCTCTGCTCGAGCAATTAATTTTATTCCTCGAAAAATAAAAAAAGCCAAAATAAACCAAAAAATCAGGCTAAAATAAAAAGAAGGTAAATTAAGGAATGAAGAAAAGATAAGCTTCAAAAAATCTCCACCAATAATTATATAAGCCAAAAGAGTACCAGCTAATCCTACAATAGTTGAAATAGTAATTAAGATTCTGCCTTTGTTCCCTAAATATTTTTTGGCATAACCGGGTAATCTATGTTTTTCTCTTGTCCTTAAAATTACTTCTCCAAAAAGCAAATGGATTAATAAAATTGCTCCGCCCAATATTAAAAAGTAAAAAAAACCGGGGATAAGCCCGCTTCCTTTAATTGCATAAGGAATGCCAAAAATTCCTGCCCCAATTATTGTTCCTAATAAAATAGAACTTACTAAAAGAAGTTTCTTAATCCTCATTAAAATATTTTAATGCGAAGTATTGAACACTTTCGCTTTTGTAATAAGCTCGACTTCTAAAGCTTATATACGTTATAGCCTTCCCGAACTCTTTGATCAACTTTTGTTCCAATCGAATCACCTTTTTTGGCTGTCTTTATTTTTTGATGATCAACCTCCATTGATTCAATAACCTGTTCAAAATCAGTTTCTCCACCAATAATTCTGATATTATCACCTACTTTTAAGGGAGCCGAAAGGTCAATGACGGCTACTCCAATATTGTTAAAATAATGAGAAATTTTACCTATTAATTTTCCTTCTTCAGAATTTTTAGGCTTTTTGTCTACCATTTTTTTAATGCTTTTTATTTTTATTTCGACCTTTTACGATTTTCTTTTTTTTCTTTCTTAATAAGAGCAATTAATTTTTTAACTATTTTTTTAGGATCTTTCTCATAAATAATCTTTTTTACTCCTCGGTGAGGACCAGTAGCAATTGCCCTTATTTTATCAGCTGTTCCTCCAGATCCTTCTAAAACACCAATTGGTTTCTGGTCTTCAAAAGCAATGGTAAATTCGTTTAATGTTCCCATTCTGCCACAAATAATAATTACTCCGTCGGCAGCATTGGTCATTAACAAATTTCTTCCCGAATAATCAAAACCAGTATAAATAATTATATCAAAAGCATCAACCGGCAACTTATAACTTTTTAAATGGGCAATTTCTGAACCAGCTGGAGAAAATCCAATAGAAAAACCGCCGACTTTTTTACATCCTTGAGCAGAAAAATAAGGAACACCTGTAGTAGCTCCGGTAACTAAGATACATTTTTGTTTAGCAATTTCTTTACCAATTTCTTCAGATAATTTTTCAATTCCCTGGCAACAATGGCCAATTTGAGCTGCTCCGGAAACAGCAATTTTATAACGTATTTTATATGCCATAAATATATTATAACATAAATGCAACTTTAAGAAACTAAAAAAGGAAATAATTGTTTCCTTTTTTTAGTGAGGGGGAACAGTTCTTTCTGTTATTGGCTTGAGTCAAAACCTATATGGACATTTAATAGGGACGTCCTTTAGCCTCCTTCATAAAAAACCGTTTGTCCTACAAGAAAAATCTTGTACCCCCTCAAACATAAGTCTATCTGAACTAAAAATTAGTGTCAAGATTTGTGCCCTTAGTAGGAATCGAACCTACATTCCAAGCTCCGGAGGCCTGTACTCTATCCATTAAGTTATAAGGGCATTATTTTTCCGCGACTAAATAAATATTAGATTCTTTTGTTTTTGAACTCTTTAAAATTCCCTTTTTTTTAATTTTAAAATCTACCGACTGAACTATTTTTTTAAAACCTTTTATAGTGAAATAGTGAATATATCTTTGTATAATATTGCTCCATGAAACAAAAAAATCCCCAAAATCCAGTTTTGACATGCCAAAAATTTTTAAAATTTGATCTTTTAGAAATCCCTTTACTCTCTTTTGTTGACCAATTAAAATCATTGTTATTGGATTTAAGTTCCAAACAGTCAAAATAAAAATACCCTTAGGTTTCAAAACTCTTTTTGCTTCCTTTAAAAATTTGAGACGGAATTCTTTAGAAGGAATATGATGAAAAACCGCAAAGCTAAAAATTTTATCAAAATAATTCGAAGAAAATGGTAGACTTAAAGCATCGGCTACTTGGAAGTCTCTATTTGGATATTTTTCTTTCGCTATCTTAATCATTTTTTTAGAAATATCAACTCCGAAATATTCAACCTGCATATTTTTAAAAACTTCAAAAAATCTTCCATTTCCACAACCCAAATCTAAAATTCTATCTCCTGGACCAATATATTTTAAAAGTAGCTCTTTTCTATCTTCAGGTACATATTCCCTCGTTCTTGAAAAGTCCTCGGCAGTTAAGTTATAATCTGCTGTAGTCTTTTTAAAAAGATATTGAGCGTATTTTTTATCCATCAATGAATATTGAAGAATTAACAATCCAAGAATTAATTAAAAATAGAGCAAAAACTCCAGCTGATTTAGCTATGATTAAAAGAAAAATAGCTAAAAAATATAAAACTTCCTGCTCTTCAAATATTATCCTCTTAAAAGTTTATCATAAGATGGTCGGAAAGAAAAGATTAAAATTGTCAAAAATATTAGAAAAACTACTTCAAACCAGACCAATTCGCTCTCTTTCAGGAATCGTTAATGTTTCTGTTTTAACTTCACCCTATCCTTGTCCTGGTAAATGTATTTATTGTCCTTTTCAAAAAGGAATCCCCAAGAGTTATCTTCCCGGAGAACCAGCTGTAGAAAGAGCTAAAAGATTGGATTACAATCCTTATCAGCAAGTTAAAAAAAGAATTGAAATGCTAAAAATGGAGGGTCATCCTATTGATAAGATAGATATAAGAATTATTGGCGGAACCTGGAGTTATTATCCCAAAAAATATCAAACTTGGTTTATTACACACTGTTTTACAGCATGCAACGCAAAATATACAAGAAAAATTAAATCTTTAGAAAAAGAGCAAAAATTAAACGAAAAAGCGAAATGTCGAGTAGTTGGACTGTCAATAGAAACCAGACCGGATTTTATTACTAAAAAAGAGATTAAACATCTGAGAAAATTAGGAGTTACTCGGGTAGAAATAGGAGTTCAAAATATTTATGACGATGTTTTAGAGTTAAATAAAAGAGGCCATAACATAAAAACTACAATTAAAGCAACAAAACTTCTCAAAGATGCTGGTTTTAAAGTCTGCTATCAAATGATGCTAAATTTACCCGGTTCTAATTTAAAAAGAGATGAAAAAATGTTTGAAGAACTTTTTTCCAATTCTGATTTTCAACCCGACTTGCTAAAAATTTACCCTTGTGCCTTATTAAAACAAGCTCCTCTTTATAGATGGTGGAAAAAAGGAAAATACAAGCCCTATACTACTTCTCAACTAATAAATCTTGTTAAATCAATTAAAAAGAAAATACCTTATTATGTCAGAATTCAAAGAATAACTAGGGATATTCCTTCTCAAGAAATCGTTGCCGGTCCGGCTAAAATTTCTAATTTGCGCCAAATTATTGCTAAAGATTCTGAAAATGAAGATTGGGAATGCCATTGCATAAGATGTCGAGAAGTTAAAGAAAATTACAATTCAAAAGAAAAAATAAAATTATTTCGTCAAAATTATAAAGCTTCTGACGGAAAAGAAATATTTTTAAGTTTTGAAAGTAAAAATCAGGAAAAGCTTTATAGTTTACTTCGTCTACGTATTTCTTCAGAAAATAAAGCTATTATAAGAGAAATTCATACCTATGGTAGAGCAATACCAATTTCTGAAAAAAAATCGGCCCCTCAGCACAAAGGATTAGGTAAAAGGTTACTTAAAGAAGCAGAAAAAATAGCCAAAAAGGAATTTGGCTTAAATAAAATCAAGGTAATCTCGGGAGTTGGTGTTAGAAATTATTTTGGCAAATTAGGTTATAAATTAGAAAATACTTATATGGTTAAACATTTCGAGAAACTCTGATTAACCCTGAACAAGGAATAATTTCTATTCCTTTTTTTTCAAGTTCATCTAAAAACAAATTTACCCCTAAAGAATCGGAAGACATATGTCCAGCAATAACAATATTAAGATTTGAAGCTTCGGCTTCTTTTTTATGTTCTTCTGACATATGCATACCTACCACGGTGCCAATCCCGGATTGAGCCATTTTTTCATAAATTTTCGGAGAACCTTCTGTCCCGCCAGTAATCTCAGTTAAAGCAATTTTTCCGCAACGATTTTCTTCAGTTCCAACGAATATTTTAGGACCAACTCCAATTTCCATTGCTTTTTTATATTCCGGAACTGTTTTAAATACGTTTATTAAATCACTAATTCTTTCCGGATTTTCTTTTTCAATTAAATCCTTTAAAAATTTAGCTGCTAAATTATCGCAAGGAGTATGAGAATTCATTAAATTAATTTTAAGAAGCCTAGCAGCATCTACCGTTCTTTGATGATTAATAGGATTAACTCCTCTAGCTACTTCTCCAATTCTTTCTTTCATTAATCCTTCGGCAATATTTATGGGAACTCCGTAAAAATTTAAAACATCACACTGTAAATCCATTACATCTGCTAAATGTGCTAATCCTTTTCCAATAGGATGATGAGCAATAACTAAATCTATTCCATCAATTTCTTTAGATATAAGGAGTTCTGCCGATTCAATATCAATACCGACTAAAACTTTTTTTATTTCTTTATCTTCGGCAATATGATAAATCCTTGAGTCCAAATAAGGGTTTGTTAAAATTTCTTTATCTGCTTCTTTTTTTTCTTCTTCGGTTAATTTTTCGTATTTTTCTTTTTTTCTTGTTAAAAATTTTTTAACTCCTTCTTCTCCACGAAAATCAGCCTCAATACCTTTATTTATTGCTAGATTGTAAATTTCTTTTATCTTCATAATGGTTTTTTAAAAGCTGTTTATAAAAGTCTTGAATTAATTTCTCTTGTTCTTTTAAATCTAAAACTTCTCGGCGAATCCGAGCTTTTTCTCGACGAATAAATTTGCGAACACTTTGAGGAAATTGTTTTTTTCTCATATAAGGATAAAATAAGGTTTCTAAAAAATTTAAGTTCTAAATTATACTTTTGCATTTAAGAACAATTCTTCCTAATTTTAATCTATTTATTGTTTTTTGTCCAGAGAAACAAACTCTTCTTTCACTATTTTCCTATCATCCCATGGTATTTTTTTACCACCAGCTATACAAATCCAAGGTTCACATCCTTTACCAGTAATTATTACTACATCGTCTTTCTTAGCCAAACTTAATGCATAATGAATTGCTTCTCTTCTGTCTAATATTTTTTTGGCTTTCCTGTTTGTTCCCTCAGCTACTTGGTTAATAATTTCCATTGGGTCTTCATCATAGGGATCTTCGTTACTAATAATAATTTCACTACAATAATCAGCCGCTATTTTACCCAACTCCGGTCTTTTCCATTTATCTCTGCCTCCTCCGCAAGAGCCTAAAACTGCAATCATTTTCCCACTTTGAGGTTTTAAAGTTTGATAAACTTTTTTCAAAGCATTCGGAGTAAAAGCATAATCAACAAATACTTTGAAAGGACTAGAAATAACCTCTTCCATACGACCAGGAATTCCTTTAACTTTTTCTAAAGCTGTTTCGCAGGTTTCCAAACTAATTCCTTGAGATAATCCTATACAAATTGACGCTAAGGCATTATAAATATTAAAACCGCCTATTAAATAAAGTTTAAATCGAGTATTTTTAGTATTAATATCTCCTTTATTTAGTCCATAGGTATATTTTTTATCAGCTGGAAACTGTAAAAAATACTCAGCATTTTCGTCGTCTATGTTAATAATGTGGATTCCCTTCGTGGCTTGAAACAGTTTCCCTTTAGCTTTTTTATAATTTTCAAATCCTTTATGAGCTTCAATATGTTCCGGTGTTAAGTTAGTAAAGACGGCTACGTCAAAATCGATGAATGCCTGTCGATGTTGTAAAATACCCTCAGAAGTTACTTCCAAAATAACATATTGACATCCGCTATTTACTGCTTGTCTTAAAAACTTTTGGAGTTTAAAACGACCTGGCATGGTCATTTTTAAAAAGTTTTCTCTTTCTTTTTCTCTAATTTTAAATTTAATTGAAGATAAAGAAGCAATTTTATAACCTGCTTCTTCTAAAATCTCAGCTGTTAAACTAATTACTGTAGTTTTCCCATTAGTACCAGTTATTCCAATTACTTTTATTTTTTTTGAGGGAAAGCCATAAAAAACAGCTCCCAAAAAAGCAAGTAAAAAATGATACCAACTAAGTAAAAAAACAGGAATAAATTTTTTAATAATTTCCTTTCCCATATTTTAATTTTAGCTTAATTTTGAGTAAAAGAAAATCAGCAACTTGCTTAAAAGAATAAAAAATGTTAAAAAATAAATAACATGTCTCCCATTATTAAATCAGCAAAAAAAGCCTTAAGACAGAATAGGAAAAGAATGGCTAGAAATATTCAGAAAAAGAAAACAATAAAAAAACTTCTGAAAGAAATTGAGATTTTTACTTCTGAGAAAAAAATAGAAGAAGCTAAAAAACTTCTTCCCAAAGCCTATAAACTTCTCGATAAGGCAGTTAAAACTGGTTTAACTAAAAAAAATACCGTTTCTCGAAAAAAATCTAGGATTACTAAGGCCTTATTTAAATCTCAATAATAAGCAAGTCTAAAACTGCTATAGTTTCTTTTTTTCCGGTTTTAATATCTAAATCTGCCTGAAAAATTTTTTGGTAGATTTTTTTTAGTTCAAGCAAAGTAAAACTTTTTGCTTGCTCCCATCCTTTTTTAATTATAAAAGGATGTAAATTACTTGTTTTTAAAACGGCATAATAAGATTGATACTTTTCCATCAACGCCTTAATAATTAAAAGGTTTCTGAATTGAAAACTAATCATCGAAAGAATATATAAAGGATTATCCCCTTTTTCTAAGTGTTTATGGATTAAAGCTATGGCTCTTTTTTTATTTCTTTGAGCTACGGCGTCAATTGCTTTAAAAATATCAGTTTCAATTTTAGGTTGAACCAAAAGGTCTATGTCTTTTAGTTCTATTTCTTTTTTAAATTTATAGCTAATAAGTTTTTTTATTTCATTATCCAACCGCCACAAATCATTACCAATAAAATTAATTAGCTTGTTTATAATTTCTGGACTAACTTCTTTTTGATATTTTAAAAATTCTTTTTTTAGCCAATTTCTTAATTTTTCTCCTTCTAGTAAATTAAATTCTTGAGATTTTCCATATTTTTTCAAAAATTTAAATAAAGAATTGCTCTCTAAAATTTTTGTTGGCTCGTAAAATAAAATAGTATTTTTTGAATTAACAAATTTTTGAGAATCTTTTAAAAATCTCTCCTTGAAAATCTGATTAGTAAAAGATTTGTCTAAAATTATTAATTTTTTTTCGGCAAACATTGAAACGGTTTGAAACTCGTTTTTGAAATCCTCAAATGTTTTTTCGGATAGATCAAGATATTTTAAATCCAATCCTTTTTCATGGATTTTTTTGTAATGATTAATTATCTCATTTAATTTTTGACGTAACCTATAAGTGTCTTGTCCGTAGAGAAAAATAATCATTATTTTTGATAATTAGAATAATAATAAATAAATCGACCTCTCGTTAATTAAGGTCGAACCAGCTCTGTTTCGAGAAACTTAAACATAAGTTTATTTCAAAACAGATTTAATCTTGTCTATAATTTCTCCGGGAGTAAAATGGGCTTTAATTAAATAATCAGTCGCTCCTAGTTTTAATCCTTTTTCTACATCATCTCTCTGACCAAGATTAGAAAGAATGATTACCGGAATTGAAATCAAGTTTGATTCTTTTTTCATTTGGGATAAAACTTCAAAACCATCAATACCTGGTAAAATTAAATCAAGTAAAACTAAATCCGGCTTTTCCTCTTTTATCTTTTTTATTCCCGCTTCACCATCTATTGCCTCAGAAACAACAAAGTCATCTTCTTCAAGCTTTCGAATAATTAATTCTCTTAAAAATTTATCGTCCTCTATAACAAGAATGTTTTTTTTCATATTATTTACCTATTTGTTCTACTACCTTATCAAGTACTTCTTGAGGATCAAATTCAGTTTTAATCAGCCAATCTTTTGCCCCTAATTTTTGAGCCCTATCAAGTTCTACCGGCTGACCAGAATTAGAAACGACAATAACTGGAATTTTTTTAAATTTTTTATCTTTATTCATTTCCTCCATTACCTCAAATCCTCCCATTTTAGGCATAATAATATCTAATAAAATAAGGTTTGGGTTTTTCTTCCTCATTTTTTCTAACCCTTCTTTTCCATCTCGGGCAACTAAGACTTCATAGCCTTCTTTGGTTAGTTTTTTCTGAAGAAGTTCAAGCATAATTTTTTCGTCCTCTATGATTAAAATTTTCTTTGTCATATTATTTTATTCTAAAACTTTTTTAAAAATTCTTCAAATTCTTTTTCCACAGGAAGGTTAAAATAGAAAGTCGTACCTTTTTTTGGATTAGACTTAAACCAGATTTTACCGTTATGAGCTTCAATAATATTTTTAGCGATATAAAGTCCTAAGCCGGTTCCTTCGGTTTCCATCTGTACAGCATTAGCACCTCGAAAAAACTTAGTGAATATTCTTTCTTGTTGGTCTATAGAAATTCCTATCCCAGTGTCATGAATTGAGAACTCTACTTTATTTTTAACACAATCTAAAAAAAATGTCACCGTTCCCCCGACCTGGGTATATCTAATTGCATTATCTAAAAGATTACCAATAGCTACCTTCATTTTTTCTACGTCTATTTTTAATTTAGGGAATTTTTTTTGAGCTTTTTTGAATTCAAATTTAATTTTTTTTCTTTTAATTTCTCTTTGATAATAGTTTATTACAGATTGAATTATATTTTCAATTTGAGTAAAAACAGGATTGTAAAGATATTTTCCTTCTTCAATTCTGGTAACATCTAAAAGGTCATTGATTAATGCAATCATTCTTTCGTTACTTTGATAGGTTTTTTTAATAAAATCTCTCTGTTCTTCGGTTATCTTTCCTATATCTCCGTCCAACAACATTTTTAAGGCCCATTTAATTGACGATAAAGGGGTTCTCAATTGGTGAGCAGAGAGAGAAACAAATTCAGTTTTCATTTTTTCAACTAATTTTTCTCTGGTAATATTATGTAAAATAATTAAAGTTCCTAATTTCTCTTTCTCTCTTATTAAAGAAACGGTAGACATTTCTAAAGTTAAATCTTTTCTAACCGTTAACTCTCTTCTATAAATCTCTTTGATTTCTTTTCCTAAAATTCTTACTAAAGGACTAAACTCAGGAATTTTTGTTAACTCTAAAATTGATTTATCTATTAAATCTTTACTTTTTACTTTAAAAAACTCTTCAGCTTGAGGGTTAACTATAGAAAGATTGTTGGTTGCATCAAATACTAATAATCCATCAGCTAAATTAGTAATAACTGCTAGGGTTTTATTTTTTTCTTCTTCGGTTTTTTCCCGAGCCTCTTCTACATCTTCCAACATGTTTATTAAGGCTTTTCTTGAATCTTCTAATTCTTTGGTCCTTATCTTAACTTTCCCTTCTAACTCTTCCCTGAATTTTTTGATTTCAGTAATATCAAATAAGGCTAAAAAATAACCGATAAAATTACCGTCTCTGTCTTTTCTTATTGAAACGGAGACATTTACCGGAATTTCTTTTCTGTCTTTCAATATCAAAACTAATTCTTTAGTTCTTACTTTACCTCTTTTCCGAGTTAAATTTAAAAGATTTTTTATTTTTTCTTTTTCTAAAAAAATTTTTGCCAAATGCTCTCCGTTTATCTCTAAAGAATCGTATCCGGTCAAAGCTTGGAATACCTGATTGATATTAATGATGATTTCTATCGGATTCACAGTACAAACTGCCAAGGGTAAAAAAGAGGAAAATTCTTTAATATACATTTCCAAATCACCTAAATCTTCTTTCGCTCTGTTAAGTTCTTCTTTTATTAAATTTAACTTTTCGTCAGCCATATTATTCCCACTTTATTAAAAATTCATGATAAGGACTCCCATTAAACATACATTTTGTCTCCTTAATGGTAATTTTGTCGCTCTTTATAACATACTGAGCAAATCTTAAAAAATACCCCCTATAATAAGTACACAAAATTGGATGGATTTTAAAGTTTTTTAAACGAAGTATCCCGTATTTTTCTTTTTCATTTAATTCAATGCTTTCAAGCTCTCCAACATTATAGTGCTTTTCCCAATATTTTGGGCTTTCTTTGAAGGTCTTTTGGGTGGAAAGAAAATATTTCATCAATAACTTAACGATAAAAGAATATTTTGGAGCAGAATTGCCCATATCAAAAATTTCTTTATCGCCCCAATTAAAAGTTTCTTTTATTGCCAAAAGGGATAATACTCTAAGGCCTACAGGATACCATTCCATTGTTTCTATCTTTTCGTAATCGAATAAATCTCCCCATTCCTTGATTTTCTTTTTTAAAAGTGTGATTCCTTTTTCCCCTACCTTATTCTTTAAATATTCTATATCAGTAATAAATACTTGACCTCGCACTTTCCCGGGGACATTTATTAATTTGGTAATTTCTCCCTGATTCATTATTTTTTTCATATTTATTTTTTAGTTTAGTTTTTTATATTCTTTTGATTTTTCAGTTAATTTTTTAATTTCCTCTTTTAAAGCAATCATTTTAAACTCTCTACCAACTGCTAACTTCTGAAATCTCTCTAAATCAGCCATTCTTTCTTGAAGCTCTTTTGTTCTTTCTTTAACTTTTATATCAAGACTTTCAGCAAGCTCTTGTAATTCTTTAGTTCGAGCATTAACTTTTATTTCAAGAATGGATTTTGCTTCCCTTAATGTCTCAGTTTTTATTTTTAGTTCTGCCGCCATTTTATTAAAGGAATCAGCTAATAGTGCAAACTCATCTTCAGTTTTAATTTTTATTTCTACATCAAAATTTCCTTTGGCTATTTTTTCTGCTTTCTCTTTCAATAATTTAATTGGTGATATTATTTTATTAATTAGAAAAAATGCAACACTTATCCCTAAAAGAATAATTAAAATACTTATACCTATACCAAATATAAGTGTTGCTCTAATTTGACTTGTAATTTTTTCTAATGACAATCCCACTCTGACAAAACCAATTATTTCCCCCGTTTTACCAACATTTGGAAATAATGTTTCGCTCAATAAAACAGGAGAATAAAAACTATAAATTTTTTCTCCTTCTTGAGTATAATCGGTTTTTTCCAACGCTTTTTTCTCTGTTAATAATTCTTCCATAACATTTTTAGGAATTCTTTCTTCAATTTCTATTTTTTCCTTGAAAGCAATAATATTTCCTTTCTCGTTGTAAACCACAACTAAAACAATACTTTCTTCTTCGAAAGTTTTTTGAAAAGATGTTTGGAGTAAAATAGGATCCTCTGAACTTAAAGCAAGTTCTGAACCATAGGACATATCTTTTACCAAATGAAAACCAAAATCTGTCAGGTCCTCTTTTATGAATTGAGTTAATTGATAAATATGAAAAGTTAAGAAAGCTGAAGCAACACAAAAAATCAAAAAAAATATATAAACAATAAACTTTGTCTTAATACTTTTTAAATACATCGAAAATTATTCTATCATAAAATATTAAAATTTCTAAACTCAAATTCTCACTTCATTTTAAAGTTTTCTTTTTTTTTATTTTAATAATAAATAATTTCGTAATCTAATCTTTACTAAAAATTAATATTGAGGCTGTCACTTCTCCGTATTTATTCCCTATTCCAACAAAATGTCCGTATGGTCCTAAATTAGACACTCCTAAGAAAGGATTGTCTCCCACAGCCAAAACAATTTTAGAAACCATTTCGTCCCACCCCTCTGGGTCACCAATACCTAATAAAGTTCCTCCACATTGATCCAATACTGCTCCAGCAATTTCTTTTTCAGTAATTCCTCCTCTACTTTGAGCTAATTTAACAGCCAAGGCAGCTCTTTGGATAAATAATTCTGGATTACTTTCTAATAAATACAATTCTGTTCCTTCCTCAGCTACTGCTCCAACAGTTATACTATTGTCTGGATTAAAATGGAAAGGAACTATCATTTGCCAATTAGAAAATCCATCAGTCTCAATCATCTTCTTTCCAAAAGTATGGTTAACAGCTTCGGCTAAAATCATTTCTGAAGTGCCCAAATATTTATCAAAAAAACCATCAAGCCAGTTGTTATATACTATAGCCGCCGGTTTGTTATCAATCTCAACAATATTAAGTCCTTCGTCATCTCTTCTAAATTTAGTTACTATTCCTTTCTGACCAGTTTGATTAAATCCTGAAAGAAAAGCATGACCAACTTTTAAATCGGTATAAATAGGAGCTACTACTATTCCCCTCGAATATACTTTATTATTAGCAAATAATGCTTCACCTCCACTAACAAGATCTGAGTAGCCAGCAGTAGCTCCACCACCAACTATCAGAATATCTTTACCCAAGACACTCTCTATCCCTTTTATAACCATCTCCTCTCCTATTCCAAAAGGGGAACTACTCATAAGCACTACTTTAGGTAAATCTTTTATAGTTTTCCCGGCATTTTCAATTGCTTTAATAATAGCTACTTTCCCTGCCTCTTCAGACGAAACTACTTCGTCCAAATTACAAGCACCTACCCCAAAAATCATTTCCTCAGAAGAAAATCCCATTAAGCTTAACACGTTCCCTTCTTCAACTTTCTCTCCAATATGAAAACCACTATTGGTCATTATCCCCATTAAGGAAGTAGAACCATAAATTTTAGTGTTAGGAAGAAGCTGATTTACTTCTGCTAAAATTTCGTCTTGGTTGTAACCTACTGTAGAAGTAAGAATGGCGAAAACAGGTTCTTCTCCTTTTAATTGTTCAACCATCTTAGTATATGCTTCTTGAACTGCTTCTTTTTCGTTTTTCTCAACGCTATAACCTATCCCCATTTCCAATTTAACTTCAATTTCCTCTTCGATTGGAGTAATAAATTCTTCTACTGTTATATTTTTATTTACTAAAACCACAGTAACAATTACTCCAATTACTATTATTATCCCCAATATTATCCAATATATTTTATTTTTCATATTATTATTATTATTTTAATTTATTCTCGACCTTTTTTAGATATTATTATATTTTAATTTTATTCTACATTAATTTAAAAAACAAATTATAATATTTATTTATTTTGAAGGAAAAATTAGTGCAGAATTTACCACAACTTTAAATTTTCTTTAGCTTGCTTGATTGGTTCTTGAAAGGTTGATAATTTCTTAATCATAGCATAAAACTCATATTTTTTAAGTACCTGGATAACTTTTTCTTTTCTTTTTGGATAAGAAGAAAGCGATTCCATTTGACACTTTTTTAAATTAAAATTAATTGGCACATTTTTTTCAATCTGGGCTAATTTCTGGCTGAAAAAAGCTTGTTCCTTGTATTTTAATAATGTCTCTTTTAGTTGAGTCTTAAGTTTTTTATTTCCTTCGGATTTTTCTTCAATTTCTTTATATAAATTTTCCAAGCTGCCGAATTTTGAAAGAAGATCAATTGCAATTTTCTCACCAACGCCGGTAACTCCCGGGATATTATCTGACGGATCACCTCTTAGGGCTTTAAAATCAACAATTTGAGACGGAGTTAGTCCTTGGTATTTTTCTTTAACTGCTTCGGTATCATATAAAATAATATCTTTAACTCCTTTTCTTAAAGAATAAACTTTAGTCTGAGAATCAATTAGTTGAAGAGCATCGAGATCTCCCGAGACAATAATAGTTTCAATTGCTGGAACTATTTGTTTTCTTTCAGCTATCTTTGCAATAGTACCGATTAAATCATCGGCTTCAAAACCTTTTTTTTCAAAAACAGGAGTTCCAAATGCTTTTAAAACATCTTTGACTTTAGGAATTTGTTGGTATAATTGTTCGGGAGCTGGAGGTCTTTTAGCTTTGTATTTTTTAAAAATTTTAGATCGAAAAGTTGGAGCTGGAAAATCAAAACAAGCTGCGATAAAATCCGGGTGGAACTCCCGTATAATTTTCAAAAAAACCAATAAAAATCCGTAAATAGCATTAATTTGCTCTCCTTTTTTTGTTGTTAAAATAGGCAGGGCATGATAGGCCCGGTGAATAATAGAATTACTATCAATAATAATTAAACGTTTTTTAGAAGCCACTTTAATAGGTTATTGTATTGTAATTTTTCTAGTCTTTTGATCAATAAATTTAAATTTCAAAATTATTGTTGTTTTAGGAAGCATTTTTTGGACCATATCAGCCCACTCAATAGTAATAATATTCTTAGGATTAGAGACAATCTCTTTAAATCTCAAAGCAAGTAATTCTTTTGTTTTTTTTATCCTATAACAATCAATATGATAAAAAGTATTATATGTGTTACCTATGACACTTTGCGGGATTTCAAACTTCTTCATTATTACGAATGTGGGGCTTAAAATTTTTTCTTTTATTTTTAGCTCCTTGGCAAACCCTTGTAAAAATGTTGTTTTTCCTCCTCCTAAATCTCCTTCTAGGCCAATAACTAAAGCTGTTTTTCTGTCTTTAGTTTTTAAAGACTCCCTGGCTAAAATCTCTCCTAATTTTTTGGTTTGAAGAGGATTAGTAGTTATATAATTAAACATTATTGACTTTTCGAAGGAATTAAGATAATTTTAATTAATGATTACAAATATTACCAGTCAAATAAAAATTCCTCAAGCTGTTGTTTTAAATATAACACAAAAAATAAAAAATGTTTCTTTTTTTCAAAAAAACATCAAGAATTCTTTTAAAAAAACTACTACCGAGATCTTAGAAATTATTTTAGGGGGAGCAATCAACTTAGCCGCCTCGGATATTCATATCGAACCAAAAATAAATGAAGTTAAAATTCGAATTAGAATTGATGGAATGTTACAAAACATTATTTCTTTTGAACCAAAAATATATCAAGAACTTCTGAATAGAATCAAGCTTCTTTCCGGAATTAAATTAAATATTACCGACCGACCTCAAGATGGCCGGTTTTCTATTAATATGAACTCTAGTATTATTGAAATTAGAGTTTCAATATTGCCCTCTGAATATGGAGAAACAATTGTTTTAAGAATTTTAAACCCAAAAACTTTAGTTGAGATAGAATCTTTAGGGTTAAGAAAAGATTTGTTAGAAACCTTCAAAAAAGAAATAAAAAAGCCAAATGGAATGATTATTGTTACCGGCCCCACTGGTTCAGGAAAAACCACCACGCTTTATGCCTTTTTAAAAAAAATTCAAAGACCGGAAATTAAAATTATTACCATTGAAGATCCGATTGAATATCACTTAAAAGGAGCTTCTCAAACTCAAGTTAGTCCAAAAAAAGGATATGATTTTGCTTCCGGACTTCAATCTATTATGCGCCAAGATCCAGATGTAATTTTAGTGGGAGAAATTAGGGACTTAAAAACCGCCCAAACTGCTCTCCAAGCTGCTCTTACTGGTCATTTAGTTTTTAGTACTCTGCACACTAACGATGCTGCCGGTACTATAGCCAGATTAATAAGCTTAGGAGCTAAGGTGTCTAATATTGGACCAGCAATAAATATGGTCATTGCTCAAAGATTGATAAGAAAAGTTTGTAAAAAATGCGGAACTCAGAAAAAAATTTCAGTTTCAGAATTAAAAAAAGTTAAAATATCATTAAGGGGATTTAAAAATATAAAGATCAGTGAAAATTTAAAAATCCCTCAAAATAAGGGATGCCAATATTGTAATTTTACTGGTTTCAGGGGAAGAATCGGTATCTTTGAAGCTTTTTTGATTGACGGAGGAATAGAAGAATTTATTCTTAAAAATCCATCTATAACTGCTCTAAAAAGAAAGGCAATAAAAAATGGAATGGTCACTATACAGCAAGACGGCTTAATGAAGGTTTTAGAAGGAATTACCACTTTTGAAGAAGTAGAAAGAATAACCGGACCAATAAAAAAATAGTCTTAGGACTGGAGGCCAAACTCAAGTGTTAGGAACATAAAGTTTAGAATTTTTCCGAGGAATGGTCCAGCCAAAGCCAAGCCACCCAACTAAGAAAAATTCCAGGCCCCCAATTCTAAGACTATTTACTTTTTAATTCTAACAGGGTATGATAAATTTGTCAAGAGTAGTAATTATTTTATCTTTTCTTCTTTTTTCCTTTTCTGCTCAATCCTCCACTCCTCCAAAAGTAATTATTAACGAAATTGCCTGGATGGGAACGGAAACAAGCAGTACCGACGAATGGATTGAATTATATAATAACGAAAACTTCTCGATAAACCTTAAAGGGTGGACTCTGAAAAGTGCTAACAAAAACCTAATAATTAATTTAACCGGTACTATTTCTGCTAATGAATTTTATCTTTTGGAAAGAACGAACGAGGAAACACTTCCTAATATTAAAGCTGATTTGATTTATAAAGGAAGTTTAAATAATCAAGGTGAGGATTTAAAACTAATTAACTCTTCTGAGGAAATAGTTGATGAAGTAAACTGTTCCTCTGAATGGTTTGCCGGAAATAACAAAACCAAACAAACAATGGAAAGATCAACTTCTAAAGAATGGCAGACAAGTTCTATTTCTGGCGGAACTCCGAAGACTAAAAACAGTTCTGGAATTAAAATAAAAAAATCGGCAGAAATAGCTAAACAATCTATTGGAAACCTTTCTTTCCCCCTGTTTGTAGCATCTACTCTTGCAATTTTTTCCGGAACAATTATTTTATTCCTTAAAAAAAAGATAAAAAGGGTAGATTAAATTAAAATTAAAAGTTAAAATAAAAATATGAGTGGACATTCTCACGCTAAAACCATAAAACATCAAAAAGACATTACTGATCAGAAAAGAGGTAAAGTCTTTTCTAAAATGGCCAGGCTTATTACTATTGCCGCTAAAGAAAAAGGAGGAAATCCGGAAACTAATTCAGCTCTAAAAATTGCTATGGGAAAAGCTAAAGAGTTCAATATGCCAAAAGATAATATTGAACGAGCCATAAAAAGAGGAACCGGTGAGTTGGCTGGAGAAAAACTCGAATCAGTTCTTTTTGAAGCTTATGGTCCAGGAGGAATAGCAATAATTATTGAAGGAATCACTGATAATAAAAATCGAACTTTGGGAGAAATTAAACAAATCCTTAACCAAAATAATGGGAAATTGGCTGACTCTGGCTCGGTTAAGTGGATGTTTGAAAGAAAGGGATATGTTGCTATAAACACCAACAACCAAGATTCTAAAATTAAAGAAGAATTAGAAATAACAGCAATTGAAGCGGGAGCAGAAGATATTTATTGGAACAATGATATTTTGGATATCTACACTAAACCTGAAGAAATAGAAAAAATAAAGAAAATATTAGAAGAAAAGGGAATTCAGCTTGAACCGTCTACATTAGACTGGGTAGCAAAAGAAGAGATCGAAGTTGATCAAAAAACCAAAGATGCTTGTCAGAGACTTTTTGAACTTTTAGATGAAAATGATGCTATACAAGAAATATACTCTAATTTAAAAGAGTAGCTACTTATGAAAGAAGCAGAAATTAGAAAAAGAGCTATTAAAATATTAACTGACACAAACTGGATTTATTGGTATCCTCCTAAAGTAAAATATAAACAAACTGACGTTTTCGGGATTATAGATGTTCTAGCTCTTAAAGGAAAAAGAGAAAAAAATATTCAATTAACAACCCTTTCAAACGTTTCGGCAAGAAGAAAAAAAATAATAACTTTCTTTAAGAAATTTAAAGTAGAACTTCCGGTTGAAATTTGGGCTTGGGATAAAAAGAAAAAAAAGTTTAGAAAAGAAAAAGTTCACTTAAAAAGATAAAAAAACTTGACAAGATTTTTAAAAAGATTATAATTCTTCCTAGAGAATAGCCCCTTAATAAGGGGTTATGATTTTTAGAAAATGGACCAAAGGTCGAGATAATTGAATATAAATTAATAAATTTACAAAATAAAATGTTAGAAGATAAAATTTTAACTCCCTTTGTCAGTGAAGACGATGGAGAAACTACCGAAACTCCCGAAGAAGAAAAAGAAGAAGAAGAAGAAGAGAAAGAAGAATCTACTGAATAAAAAAAGCCCCTCTAGAAAGAGGGGCTTTTTAGAATTTAACTTACTTTAATAAACTTTCTCTTCCCTGTCTGGATTATCATTCCTTTTTTTATCTGAATAGTTTCTTGCCAATTTGCTTGAACTATTCCGTCTACTTTCACTCCTTTTTGAAGAATTAATCTTTTAGCTTCAGATTTTGAAGAAACTAATTTTGTTTTAACTAAAAGGTCTAAAATATTAAGTAATTTCTCTTTAATCTTAATCTCTTGAATTTTTGTAGGTATTTTTTTTTCTTTAAAAACCTTATTAAACTCTTCTTTGACTTCTTCGGCTTTTTTCCCAGAATAATACCTTTTAGTAATCTCTTCAGCTAATCTTATTTTAATATCACGAGGATTAAATTTTTTAGTTTTTAGCCCCCTTTTAATATTAGCTACTTCTTTTAAGGGAATGGTTGTACAAAGTTCAAAATAACCTGATATCAACTCGTCTTTTAGCGACATTATTTTACCATATATTTCTTTCGCCTCATCGGTTATATTCACAACGTTTCCCCAACTGGTTGACATTTTTTTACCATCAAGACCAAAAAGCATTTTCAAGGTCATGATGTCTTGAGGTTTTTGATTAAACATTTTCTGTATTTGTCTCCCTATTTCTAAATTAAATAATTGATCAAAGCCGCCTATTTCTATATCAGCCCTCACCGCAACTGAATCATATCCTTGGAGTAATGGATAATCTAACTCATGTAAACCAATCGGTTTTCCTTTTTCCCAACGTTCTTTAAAATTTCTACGTTGAATTACTTGTTGAGCCGTAAACTTCGTCGAGAGATAAATTAAATCTTTGGCACTTAATTTATTTAACCATTCACTATTATAATGTAACTCTGTTTTATTTACGTCTAATACTTTTCCGATTTGTTTTAAATAGCCTTTCATATTTTTCCTAATCTTTTTTTCAGATAAAGAGTTACGCATCTCTTGTTTATCAGAAGCATCTCCTACTTGAGCAGTAAAGTCCCCAATAATTAAAACAATCTGGTGTCCCAACTTTTGAAAATCTCTTAATTTCCAAAGTTGAGTAGCTCTACCAATATGAATATTAGGACCAGTAGGATCAATCCCATGCTTAATTCTTAATTTTCGACCAGAAAAAAGCATTTTTTTTAGATGATCTTTATCAATTATTTTTTCTACTCCTCTGGTTAAAATCTCTTCAATTTTTCGAGGGTCGGTATTTATCTTCATATGTTTTTATTTTAAGATAAAAAGAGTAAACTGTAAAATATGCCTCAAAGAAAATATTATCGCAAAATTTATCAAAAAAACAAAAAAAGAAGAGCTTTTTTAATTTTTAAAATTATAGGTATAGCTTTATCAGTTTTTTTGTTTTTAGCTCTCTTTCTATTTGTTTATTATTCTAAAGATCTTCCGTTACCGGAAAAATTTACCGAAAGACAGCTTGTACAATCTACGAAAATTTATGACCGTTCAGGAGAAGTCCTTTTGTATGAAATTTACGGTGAAGAAAAGAGAACCTGGGTCCCTTTGGAAAAAATATCTGAAGACCTCCAAGCCGCTGTTCTTGTGGCCGAAGATTCAAATTTTTATTATCATTTCGGAATTGACCCAAAGGGAATAGCCAGGTCAATGCTTATAAACCTTAAAATTATGAAACCAACTTATGGTGGCTCAACTATCCCCCAACAACTTATTCGTTCAACTTTTCTTTCTCCTGAAAAAACAATTGAAAGAAAAATCAGAGAAATTATTTTAGCTTTAGAATTAGATCACCGTTATTCTAAAAAACAAATATTAGAATGGTATTTGAATCAAGTTCCTTTTGGCCAAAATACTTATGGAGTAGAAGCGGCCAGCCAAACTTATTTTAATAAATCTGCTTTAGAAGTTTCTCCGGCAGAGGCAGCTATTTTAGCCGCTTTAATTCAAGCCCCTTCTCGTTTATCTCCCTATGGAAAAAATAAAGATGATCTTCTATCAAGAAAAAATTATATTTTAGACCGAATGGTTAAAAAAGGATATCTTGGTGAGGAAGAAGAAAAAAAAGAGAAAGAAAAAGAATTAAGCTTTGCTGAAGTTCTT
>Ga0265595_1000548_pt1 | contig 33121 bp, 30 predicted proteins | sample saktaG_15_FD_190148 | JGI IMG/M metagenome (GOLD analysis project Ga0265595, IMG submission 190148) | Saline water microbial communities from Sakinaw Lake, British Columbia, Canada - sak_2013_06_06_50m | ecosystem: Environmental > Aquatic > Non-marine Saline and Alkaline > Saline ...
CTTGGGTGAACTCTTCCCCCGACTCTTGGGTGGACTCTTCCCCCGACTCTTGGGTAGACGCTTCCCCCAACTCTCGGGTAGACTCTTCCCCCAACTCCTGGGTAGACTCTTCCCCCAACTCCTGGGCCTACTCTTCCCCCATACCTTGCCCCGGCAACAACGCGGCACCTGACCCGGAACCTCCGCCCAAATCGCCAATCGGAGATCGGCAAGCGCAGACGCGTTGCCCGCGTGCTTGACAATCCTCCGCCGCTGACTTAAGATGCGGTCAATGCAATCTGGACCTTTGGCATTAACGTGGGCAACCGACGCACGGATGGCCCGATTTCCACGGGACCGTGAGGGAGGTACATCGTGATCCAGAAGGTAATACACATTCAGAATGTCGGCAAACTCGTAGACTGCCGCCCCTCCACGACGAACTGGAATGGAGAACTCGCCAAGAGGACTCTCGTGTACGCTGACAATGGGGCTGGCAAGACTACCCTGTCCGCCGTGTTGACCTCCTTGGCCACGAACAACCCTGCTCTCATCGTAGGCAGGCAGACGCTGGGCGGGGTTGCGGGCGCGTCGGCGCAGTTGAGGGTGAACGGCACAACCTGCAGCTTTGCAGGCGGCTCATGGCAAGGCTGCTCGGTGCGAGCGGAGGTATTCGACTCGGGGTTCATCGCAAGGAACGTACATGCCGGCTATCATGTGACACGTGAACACAAGCAAAGCCTGTGCGAGTTCTGTCTCGGTGAAGAGGGTGTTCGTCTTGCCAGGAAGATAGATGACGCAGACGGGAAGATGCGGAAGCTGGACCTCTCCATCAGCCAAGCCAAGCTGGCGATCAAACCGCACGTTCTGGGAGCCACTGACATCGATGCATTCGTGGCTTTAACACTGGATTCTGACATCGAGGCCAAGATCGCTATCCAGCGCTCAGTCTTGTCGCGCGTTGAGAACGCTGAGGCCCTGAACAAACAGGCGATGCTGACCGAGGTGGCAATCCCTGAGGTGGAAAGGGCACAGCTAGACGCGCATCTCTCCGCGGGATTCGAGAACGTGTTGGAGGCCACGGCTGAGCTAGTGCGGAAACATGTCACACAGACACTCGACGTAGACGGAGAAAGCTGGCTAGCCTACGGCGTGGAACACGCGAAAGACAACCGGTGCCCATTCTGCGGGCAGGATACCTCCGCTAGCGACCTTGTACAAGCGTACAAAGGCTATTTCGGTGAAGCGTACAAGCTGTTCAGGGACAAACTGGAGACCGCGGCCACGGCGATGGAAAGTGCAGTATCCACGGAGCGACGGGCGTCTGTGGTCGAGGTGCTCCTGACGAACCTGCGCCACTGGGATTTCTGGAAACAGCACGTCTCCACAACTCCGCCCGAGATTGAGCGTGACACGTTAGAGAGCACCTGGTCCCGCTACGCGTCCGCTCTTGCCGAGGCGCTGACGAGGAAGTCCAGAGCCCCGTTGGTCGCCGGTGTCCTACGGGTTCCGGAACAGTCAGCGTTGGCCGACTTTGAGAAACTGCGGTCGCAACTCCAAAGCTACAACGACGCGGTGAAGCGTGCGAACGCCGCCATAAACCAGCTACAGAAGGACGCTCGTACCGGCGACCCGGATAAGGAACGAGCTTCGCTGCAGGGCCTGCAGAATCGGGAGCGCAGACACTCGTCCGGCGTAGCGGACCTCTGCAAGGACTACGCAGAACTCGTGGTGACGAAGGAGAAGCTGGCCACAACGAAGCAGGGCCTCATGCAGGACTTGACTCACTACACGGATTCCTTCTCGGACGCATTCGAGGAAAAGGTCAACGAGTATCTTTCCAGGCTCTGCGCGGACTTCTCGATTGCCCGATCCTCGAAGAAGCTCGTGAACTACATCGGTCGCAAGCCTAACCTGGACTATTGCCTGAAGATAAGGAACGTAACGGTGCCACTCGGCACTAGAGACTCACCGGATGACACCCCATCATTCAAGAACACGGTCAGCGAAGGCGATAAGGGAACGCTGGCTTTCGCACTGTTTCTCGCAAAGGTAAACGCGCTACCCGACCTCGCTGACGTTGTTCTGGTGTTCGATGACCCAATCAACAGCTTCGACGCCGACAGGAAGACCGCCACCGTAAGTGAGTTACGCAGACTGGCCGGGCGCGCCGACCAAACCATCATCCTGACACATGACAAGCGCTTCGCCCGCCACGTCTGGGAGAGCATCCCGGAAGTTCTGCCGCTTCATCTGCCACGCGATGGCGCCGGCCGGGTCATTGCCAAGTGGGACATCGAGACAGAAACCGCTGACCTGTATGACCAGGACTATCGAGCGGTCGCCGACTTTGCGACCACGGAAACGGGAGACAAGCTCGCGACGGTCAGGCGACTACGTCAGCTTCTCGAAGGGAATCTCAGAGCACGATATGTGATGGAATTCCCTCCGAGGGATTGGCTTGGAGGCATGATCGAGCGCATCAAGAACGCCCGAGAATCGTCTCGGCTAGTGGCGATGAGGCAGGGCAACAGACTCCACGAGCTTGAAGACATCAATGAATTCTGCAAGCGTTTCTACCACGACGACTGGAGTCAAACGGTCGGCACGCCCACTGACAATGAACTCACGTCCTTTGCTGAAAGGACCCTCGCGTTCTGCGGCAGCTAGCGTGATGCGCAGAACTGCCCGCCCCAGGTCGGGCGAACGTAGAGAGGAGACAGCTTGACTATCCTAATGGTGATTCTCGTGGCGCTGGTACTGTTCCTGTGCGCTGTGCAGATACTCGCGATGCTCCGTGGCACAGCCCGCGACAAGGCCATCGCAGACATGCAGTCGCAGGTCACGGCCTTCTCGGCAAAGACCGAGAGCCAATTGCAGTCCATCTCCGGGCAGTCTGAGAGAACGGAACGAACCCTCAGAGAGGAGGTGGCCAGACTCCGCGAGGAGAGTGCGCTGCACCTGACGCGCCTATCCGATACCAATGACAAGAAGCTCGCTGAGATCCGAGCCGAACTGGAGGCCAAACTCAAGGCCATGCTGGACGGCGAACGCGCCGGCCGCGAGGAAGAAGCGGCTACACTGAAACGACTTCAGGATGCGGTGTCATCACGAATCTCTGAGCTATCTACCACCCAAAAAGCGCAGTTGGACTCTTTCGCCAAGCAGATAGCAGCGCTGTCCGACGGTAATGAGCGACGCCTCATCGAGATGCGGCTGACCATTGAGGCAAGGTTGAAAGAACTACAAGCCGGCGTCGACAGCCGGCTTGAGACAATGCGCGCTACCGTAGACGAGAAGCTGCAGACAACACTTGAGCGAAGGCTGGGCGAGTCGTTCAAGCTAGTCAGCGACCGACTCGAGTCCGTTCAACGCGGCTTGGGCGAAATGCAGGTTCTCGCGTCAAACGTGGGCGACCTGAAGAAGGTTCTCGCCAACGTGTCCACGCGTGGCGGCTGGGGCGAAGTCAAGCTCGCAAGTCTGCTTGAACAGATCCTGGCTCCTGAGCAGTACGGAGCTGATGTCCAGACCAAGGCGGGCTCCAGCGGGAAAGTCGAGTTCGCAATAAAGCTCCCGGGCAAAGACGAATACCGTGAGACTACGGTTTGGCTGCCCATAGACGCGAAATTCCCACTCGACGTGTACCAACGTGCAGCGGCGGCGATTGACTCAGGCGACACTTCCGCTATGGAGACGACCTGTGCTGAGCTGGAGGCTAACATAGTGGCCTCGGCCAAGTCCATACGAGACAAGTACCTGGACCCGCCGGGGACCACTGACTTCGCCATCATGTTCCTTCCAGTGGAAGGACTCTATGCCGAGGTGCTACGGAGACCTGGATTGGCGGAGGTGTTGCAGCGTAAGTACCACGTGATCGTGGCCGGCCCAACGACACTGGCAGCCATCCTGAATAGCCTCCAGATGGGCTTCCGCACGCTCGCGATCACCAAGCGGTCTAGTGAGGTCTGGCAACTGCTCGGCGCGATCAAGACAGAGTTCGGATACTTCGGCGATGTGCTGTCCAAGGTTCAGAAGAAACTCCAAGAAGCCAGCAATACCATCGAGGGCGCGGAAACCCGCACGCGGGTCATCCAGAGGAAACTCCGCAGCGTGCAGGAACTGCCAGCCAGCGAGGCGGCTGCACTCTTGCCCGGCGAAGGGGCGGCCGAAGGTGAATCGGAGCCCGAGGAACCGCCGACGACTTAGGGCACTGGGCCATGCGGACTTGGCGCAGGGCGAGTAACGTAGATGCGACATGGACCACTGCGGGGCCGACGAACTCTCGGCACCCGTGGTGGTTCTTACTTCATCGCTTCGGCTTTGCCGAAGCTGCGGGAGAGGAAGAACTCGTCGAGCGGTATCGAGGCCCGGCCGGCGGTCATCTGTTCGGCCATCAGCTTGCCCAGCGCCGGCGCGAACATGAAGCCGTGGCCGCTCATGCCGGTTGAGACATAGAGCCCGCGCACCGGCGTTTCGCCGCAAAGCGGATTCCCGTCCGGGCTCATTTCGTATGAACCCGCCCACTGGCGGAGCACTTTGACGCCCGCGAGCTTCGGCACCAGCCGCACCATCCGGCGCGGCATCTCGGTGATGAACTCATCGGTGGCGTCGACGTTGTGCCCGGGCACAAGCGGCACCGGCGTGTAGCAGCCGATGAAGTGGCCGGTACCCGAATGCTGGACGAAATAGCAGCCGTCCGAACGGTAGTCAACGAGCATCGGGTCGAACACGCGCTCGACCGCTTCGGTAACAAGCGACTCATGCCGGTCGGCGGTGACCGGGACCTTGACCCCGGCCATGGTCCCGACCTCATCAGCCCAGGACCCGGCAGCGTTCAGCAGCATGTCACAGGCATACTCGTCGCCCTTGGCATCGGTCACTGAAATCACCCGGTCGCCCTTCTTGTTGACCTGCTTCACCTCGCATCCGACGACGAGCCCGCCGCCCAGCCGCTTGATGCCTTCGAGATACCCGTAGGTCACTTTGAACGGGTTGGCCTGTCCGTCGGTCGGGCAGTATGCGCCGCCGATAAGCCCGGTCGGGTCGAGCCCGGGCGCAATCTTCTCGCACTCGTCCGGCGCTATGTAACTGACGTCGAGTCCATACGTCTTCTGGATGGCAATCGCGTCAAGGAACGCCTGCTTCCGCTTCTCGTCGAACGCGAGGAACAGGTACCCGCCCTGAAACCACTCAACGTCTTCCCCAAGCTCGTCCGCAAGCCCGCGGAACATCCGCACGCTCTCCATCATCACCCTGATTGTCAGGTCGTGGGAAAACTGGGCCCGGATTCCGCCGATGCAGCGACCTGTGGACCCGGCGCAGGGGAAGTCGCGCTCCAGCACCAACACCTTCAGCCCCTTTTTCGCGAGATAGTACCCGGTCGCGGCGCCGATGACGCCCGCGCCGATGACGACGACGTCGGCAGAACGCTTCACAGGAAAGTGGTCCAGTGGTCTAGTGGTACAGTGGTCAAGTGCAGGCCTCGTCAGACTTGTCGGACGTGTCTGACCGGTCCGACCCGAACGAACCCAGCAGCCCCAAGGCGAGTGGCTTGAGTGGCGGCCTTGGTCTCGGCATCTTCTGCTCTGATGCGGGAATCCCGGTCTCTTCCTGTATCAGCCGGGCGATGAGCTTCAGGCAGCCCCGACCCTGACAATGTCCCATGCCGGTGCGCAGGACCCGCTTCACTGCTTCGAGCGAATGGTAGCCCATCCGGATGACCCGCCGCACCTCGGCTTCGCTGACTTCCTCGCAGCGGCAGACGGTGACGGAGGAGAGTGACCCAGGGGTCAAGTGGTCTAGTGGTCTAGTGACGGACTGCTTTCGCTTCGCTCCGGTCCGAACTTGGCGCGCTTGGCGTCCTTGGCGGTTCTTCCGTCCGGAGTTCGTCATTCGATAACCCTTCGTATCTGCTCCGTGGCGAAGTCGCTGACCATCGAGCCGAAACCGGTCTTGGGCGCGGGCAGGACCACGTAGTCGCAGTCCTTCAGTTTCGCGACCTGCTTCGCATACCCGACCGCGTCGAGGAACCCGCCGAGCGTATCAACGATGCCGATGCGCTTCGCGTCAAGTCCGGACCATATCCGACCCTGGCCGATTGAATCGACGTGCTCGAAGGAGAGCTTCCTGCCGGTCGCGACCTTCTGCACAAACTGGCGATAGAAGTAGTCCACCTGCGCCTGCATCGCCGAATCTTCCTCGGGTGTCATCGCCCGCATGTCCGACATCGCATCAGCGTGCTCCCCGCGTTTCACGACCTGTCGCCTCGCCCCGAGCTTGTTGTACAACCCTTCGGTTACCAGCTTGAAGTTGAACACCCCGATTGAGCCGGTGAGCGTAGTCGGCAGGGCGAAGACCCGGGTCGCGTTACAGGCGATGTAGTAGCCGCCCGACGCCGCGACCCCGGCCATCGATACGATGACCGGCTTCTTCTGCCGGCAAAGCTCCAGCTCCCGCCATATCATGTCCGACGCGAACCCGTCCCCGCCCGGTGAATCAATCCGCAGCACCACCGCTTTGACCCGCTTGTCGTTCCGCGCCTGGCGGATGGCCTGCACCATCGTCTGGGCACCCATCGTCATCGTGCCGGTCAGGAAATCGGTCCGCGACGCGCCGGCGGCGATGTCGCCGGTGGCGTAGATAATCGCGATTGCGGGCTTTGGGGTCCAGTCCTCGCTCTCGACAACGTCATCAAGATACGCCTTCTCGCTCACCTTGCTCAGACCCTTGAGTTCCTTCCGGAGCAGGCTGTCGAGCTGGTCATGGTAGCAGACCGTATCCACGAGCCCGTTGTGCTTCGCCTGTTCGGTATTGAAGAACCCGATGTTGACGAGCACTTCCATGCTCTCGCGGCTGACGTGCCGGCCCGCCGCGGCCGCGTCCAGGAACTCGCCGTATGGCGCGTCGAGATACGCCTCCAATTGCTCCCGGTTCGCCGGGGTCAGCGAATCCTCGGTGAACGTTTCGATCGCCGTCTTGTACTTCCCGTGACGAGTGCCGTCGAACTCTATCCCCAGCTTCTCGAGCGTGCCCTTGAGGAATATCGTCCCCATGCTCATGCCCGGTATCGCGACGTCGCCGAGCGGATGGGTCCAGATGCGGTCCGCAACCGAGGCGACATAGAAGCTTCCCATGCCGAGGCCCGGCGCGTACACGATAACCTTCTTGCCCTGTGCCCGGAACCCGGCAAGCGCCTTGCGCAGTTCCTGGTACTGCGCGAAACTCGCGCTCATGCCGTCAATCCGGAGCACCAGCGCCCTGACGCTCTTGTCTTTGCCGGCGCGGGCAATCAGGTCGAGCAGTTGCCACGATGTACGCGCGCTACCCGAACTGAGACTGAAGCCCGGCTTCCGGTCGACGATCCGCTCGTTCAGGGATATCTCTACGTACCGCTTCCCAGCCGGAACCATCGTTCGCCTTCCCGTGCTCGCAACGCGCAGGTAACCGCCGATCTCGCGCGGGTCATAGATACCGACGGCGCCGACACCGCCCTTGCCCAGCCCGAGCGAAATCCCGGCCACGAACCGGACGTCGTCCAACTGCGCGTTGGAGAACGCCTTCAGGCCCAGCTTCAGCCCGTCCACGGGCTCGACCTCGAACCCGGCCATCGGCCGCAGCGGGGTTATCAGGTATGTCTCGCCGAACAGGGTCAGCCGGTTGCCGATTGGCCGCACCGCCGCCCCGACCGCAACCCGTCCCCAGTCGTGGTTCAGGTCATTCCACGTCGCGCCGAGCGAGACCTGGTTCAGCGGCCGCACCATCGCCGACAAATCCCAACGGCTGAGCGAGTCATGCCGGAACCGGATTCCGGAATAGACGCCTTTGTCGCCCATACCGAGCGCCACGCCGTAGTGCGACGGCTCCGGCTCCCAGTAGGCGGCGAGAGGCCCGGCCTTGGCAAGGAACGTCGTGTTGGAGAAGAACTCGGACCAAAGCACGGGCTGGAAGTTGTACATGGCATAGAACTCCGAGCCCGGCCGCACCGCGAGCCCGGCCGGATTCCCGAACACGGCCAGCGCGTCGTCAGTCCCGGCGAGCGATAACGGCATCTGCGGCGTCACCGCCAGCGCCAGAAGAATGGTCAATCCTGCAATCACCTTGCCCCCTTTACATTGACTCGGATACTCCGCACAGTGTTCCAGTATCGCTTCGGAACTGCCACGGTCACCACCGCGCACCGGTTCAAGGCCTTGGTATCAAGCACCTTCACGACCCTGCCCCTGCACACCGGCCGCCCGGCCCGATCCAGGCACGGAACCGATTCGCCGACCCTTGGCCGCGGCAGCAACTCGTACGGGAGGGTCACGGTCGCTTCAGTCTTGGAGAAGTCTTTGTGAATCACGAATATCGCGAGCCCCGGGCACTTGGATATACACAGCGTGCAGCCGTTACACTTCGAGAAGTCAACCTGTGGTGTGTCGGTCAGTTCGCCTTCAATGGTAATCGCCTTGCGCGGACAGGCATACGCACACGGGTTGCACGGGATATTCTCGATGCACTCCACCATCACCACCGGACCGGCCGCCAGCCGTTCCCTTGACGGGACTGCTCCCCTCGCGGCGAGGTACGCAGGCGACAGAACGCCCGAACGCTGGTGCGGCGCCGGGCGGGGTTTTGCCCCGACTGGGGACTGTACCCGGAGTCTGCTTGGCTTTGTGCGCTTTGGCATGGAGGCCGATTATAGACGCGCAGTTCCTGTAGTCAAGCGGCCTCAGTTTCCCCAGAACCGATATTGAGCCACGAAAGCACGAAGGACACGAAGCAGATGGGTGCGGCACTACTCTGGTCCGTTTCATCCTATTTCGTGTCTTCGTGGCCATCAATGTCGGAATCCGGGAGTTTGCGCAGGAGCCTGAATGGGAATCTACCACCAAGACACAAAGACACCAAAGCGGGCGCGGACGAATGCAGAAGTCAGATACCAGAAGTCAGAATGCAGAAGTCCGGAATCCGAACCCTTGGCGGTCTTGGCGTCCTTGGCGGTTCCATTTCGGGTTTCGGAAGTCCGCCCGAAATGCAAGCGGCAGGCCGTTTTCGGGCCTGCCGCCACAATCGGAACTCGCCCTAGTCTTTCTTGGTGTACAGCAGGGTGAGTGAGGTCTTACCCGAGTCCTTATCCTTGGCCACGGTCACGGTTGCCGTCTGTTTCTCGTCCTCAGTACCATAGACGAGGATAGTCGCATCACCGCTCTCCATGGTCGACGCGTTCTTCCACCCGGACAGCGCCTGCTTGTAGAAGTTGACGACTGACGAGACCGGGTCCGCGGTTTCAAACGTGTACACGGTACCGGTCGTGCCCTCTCTGCTCATCGCCCAGCGGGCCTTGGCGATCGCGCCCGGATAGCGCAGGAACGCGGGCAGGGCGGACAGGTCGACGTTGCCGCCCACGTCGATTTTCGCCTTGCCGCCGGTCGACTTCTCGACCGCGCTCTCCACCGCCTTCTGCGCGATCTTGTCGCCGCACTTCATGCAGTTGACGTTGACCAACACCACGAAACCGAGCGCCAGACACAGCGCAATCAGACTGACTCTGGACACTGACTACCTCCTTATTGGTTACGAACCGAATTCGGCTTTGGAGACAGTCCCCATGCGGGGCAGTCCCCTCCGGTCTACTCTGACTTCTTCGCCGAGAACTCGCCGGAGCCTTCGGTCGGCACGACTTCCAGCGTAAAGCTGCCCCCGCCGACCAACTCAAACTCGTCGCTATCCGACAAGTCCTGCTCTTCGACGACCTTGCCCGCCTTGCCGAACAACTCGACCAGGAACGTCGCTTCTCTGGGCCACGTGAACTTCCACGTCTCCTCGTCCTCGTCGGCGACGTAGGTCAGCCGCGCGTGGCGCGTTTCGTCTACCGAACTCCCGAAGCCCAGCAGCACCGGGCTGCCGGCCGCATCCCGGCACGTCCATTGTCCGTCGCCGGAGTCCCGGGTAATCGTAACGGCATACTCGGCCGGAACCCGCAGGTCAACCGTGGCGGACATGTTCAAGGTCGCAGTCACGGCCGCGCCGGTGTCCGGCTTCGCGACCACGGTAATGCCCGAGTGCGCGGGCAGACCGAACCAGAGTTTGGCCATCTCCGGACCGGTACGGACTCTGAGCGAGCCCTTGTCCCAGGCCTCGCTCATGTTGCCCTGTACGAAGAATCCGGCGGCCATCGTCACGCCGGCGCAAACCAACACGGTCAATATCATTTGCTTCACAGGTTCTCCTTTTCTGCCTCATCGTCTTCGAAACTGGGCAGCAGGTTCTCGAACTGCATCATCGACCAGGCCGACAGGAACGCCGGACACTCCAAGGCGACCGCCCCGGCCGGCAACTCCGGAGCGGGCAGGTCCCGGTACGACAACGGTGGAATTTCAATCGGCGGCAGCACCAGGCCTTCGATACGCGCCCCGAACGCGAAACCGATGACCCGGCGCATCCGGTCCGAGACGATGAAGTTCCGCCAGAACCCGCGATGCTCGCCGCGCAGGTCATACACCGTCGTTACTACTATGAACCCGCGCGGCCTGCCCCGGTAGTCGTACAACACGCCCTCGCGCAGACGGTATACGGCCTTGCCCCACTTATTGTACAGAACCTGTTCTTTCGGGGGCTCCCGGTGCGTCCGCGGAGCGTCGTCTTTCAGGTAGTCGGAGAGATCAAAATTCAAGGGGTATCAGTATGGCCTGAAACTCAGGCTTGTCAACTTGAACGAGGGCGCGAAGGACGTTCCCGCCTCAAACCGTCCCCGGGGCCCGGCTCCGCAGACAGCCGTTTTGCGGGTACGGTCTCCGCAATCACGCACGCGCACGGTCCCTTATTCAGGTCCGCACCGCAGACCGGACAGAGGCCGAGGCAATCGGGCCGGCACCGGGGCGCGATCGGCACTGCCAGGTGAATTGCATCGTGCACCATCGGCAGCAGGTCCAGCCAGTTCCCATGCAGCCCGCCCCCGTCCTCGCATTCGCCCTTTCGTCCCGGCTCCTCGAGCTCCTCATCGCAGCTCAGGAACTCGGCGGCCAGCGGCTCATTGAAATCGCACTCGTACTCGCAGGCACATATCGCGCACTCGAGCCTCGCCCGATACGACACCGAACCGGTCACCAGCAACCGCAGGCCGCTGCGGGTTATCGCCAGCGCCACGTTGACCGGGCCGACGAAGAACTCGAACGACGGGTTCTCGGCCACTTCGCGTGTCCGCAGCTCAATGTCCTGCGGCTGCAGCTTGAAGTTCAACTTGTTCTGGCCCTGCTTGAGCGAGGCCAGCGGGATGTCCAGCGGGTTCTTCACAGCTCATCCACCAGGCGCCGGACAATCGCATCCGGCTTCACGTTTTCGGCCTCGGCCGCGAAGTTCGTGACGATGCGGTGCCGCAGCACGGGCCTCGCGACCGCCTTTACGTCGTCAATCGCCGGCGTGTACCGGCCATCAAGCATCGCCCGGGTCTTGGCCCCGAGAATCAGGTACTGGGAAGCGCGCGGCCCCGCGCCCCAGCTCACCCAGTCCTGGATGAACTTCGGACTGCCCTCGGCGGTCGGCCGGGTCGCGCCGGCCAGCCGGACCGCGTACGCGATGACCTCGTCCGCCACCGGCACCCGGCGCACCAGCCCCTGCAACTCCGCGATCTCCGCCGCGGTGAGCACCCGGGACAACTCCGGCGTGTACGCCGAAGTCGTGCTCTTGACAATCTCCATCTCCTCGGCCGGGCTCGGGTAGTCCACGAACACCGAGAACATGAACCGGTCGAGCTGGGCCTCGGGCAGCGGATAGGTCCCCTCCAGCTCAATCGGGTTCTGGGTCGCGAGCACGAAGAACGGCGCGGGCAGCGCATAGGTCCGGCCCGCCACGGTCACGTGGTACTCCTGCATCGCCTGCAGCAGCGCGGCCTGGGTCTTGGGCGGCGTCCGGTTAATCTCGTCGGCCAGCACCACGTTGGCGAACACCGGCCCTTCGACGAAACGGAACGTCCGTCGCCGGGTCGTCGCCTCCTCCTCGATAATCTCCGTGCCGGTGATATCCGAAGGCATCAGGTCCGGCGTGAACTGCACGCGGTTGAACGACAGGTCGAGCACCTGGGCCAGCGTGTTGACTAGCATTGTCTTGGCCAGGCCGGGCACGCCAATCAAGAGCGCGTGGCCGTGCGCGAGCAGGCAGGTCAGCACCTGCTCAATCACCACCTTCTGCCCGACAATCGCCTTCGCGACCTCGCTCTCAATCCGGGCCCGCGCCTCGCCGAGCCGCCGGACCGCGTCGACGTCGCCCTGCGGCCGCACGCTACTCATGCGTCATCTCTCCGGCCGACACGATTGTGCAGAGGGATAGCCAATGGAACGTCACGTGGTCTCCTTTCGGACGTTACGCGCAGCGCCCGTCACCAGATTTCGACACCGCAAGCGGATGAAAGGTTGCATCTCCACCTTGATTCTATCGGCCGAACCGGACCCGGGAACGTCCCGGGCCTGCTACTTCTTCCGCTTACCGACCAGCTTGTCGAGCACCTGCGGCAGGGTCGTGTACTCCATGTCCTTGAGGCCCAGCCGGTGCGGCTCGAACGGCCCATGCCGGCGCAGCATCTCCCCAATCTCATTAGCCTGCTGGCGGGCGAGGTCGAACGACACGTCGTCAAACATGTCCCGCGGCCCGACGAGCGTACCTTCGTTCACCTGGAACCCGAGCGCTATCACCCGCGGCGGCCCGTCGAACCGCGAGGGCGTCGCCTGCGGCACCGACACGGGCATCAGCGGACCATAGTGCGAGCCCCGCATCCAGCCCGACACGATGTGCGGGAACGAGAACGGCTCCAGAATCTCGCCGATGGCAGGCAGCCCGGACTGACCGCGCACGATGCAGACCGGGTCGTCCTTGCCCACGTACTTACCGGCAATCAAAGCCAGCTTCTGGGTCGAACTCGCCGCGGCAATCTCACCCTTCTTCGTGTAGACATTCTTGATGATGTAGTTCTCGGGCGAGCCGATGAGGACCAGCAGGTCGTACATCTGCTCCGGGCACGAAAGGAACATGTCCCGTCCGGCGTGGATGTCGTGCACCTCGAACTTGAACCCATCATGCATGCTCGGGTCGATAACGAGGCCGATGGTGTTGAACGGGTCGGCGAACATCTTGTACAACGGATAATTCCAGGCTCCGGGCGCGCACTTGTCGCCGGCGAAGACAACGATGGGCTCGCTCTTCCGCTCGACAAACGTCATCTCGGCCACACCCGGCCCCATTCCCTTCACGTTGCCGCAGAAAGAGTCGGCCAGCATATCCTGTCCGGCGCCGTACAGCTTCATCTTCTTCGCCAGCTCGGTGCCGGCGGAGAAAACGTCCCAGGCCAGGCCGTGAATAACCTTGGAATCGTTCCCCTTCCAGTGGGTCATAATCAGTTCCAGGTCATCACCGCAGGCAGAAACGCGGAAGTCAGCGATGGTCCCCGAGGCCATGGCCTTATCGAGATGTTTCTCGGCCAGGTCCAGGATATCGGGGTGCGACGCCGAATGGCCCACATAGCCGCCGATATCGGCCTTAATGACGGAGATTGTCACGGGCTTCTGCTTGGTAACTGCTGATGCTTTCTTAGCCAACGGTCCTCCTTAGATTAGACGCCAATATTAGACCAAAACCACCTGAGAGTCAACCCGCGCAGAAAGGAAGTTAGAAGTTAGCAGTTAGGAGTTAGGGCTTGGAACCTCCGGCTCATCTGCGGGTCTTAGAGTTTAGGGTTTGGGGTTTAGAGTTTGCGGCCGCTACCGCTGTACGACGACCTTCCGCGTCCGGCCCATATCCCCTGCCCCGCGCCCCTCGTCCCTGACAAAGTAGACGCCGGGCCTCGGGTTCACCACCCTCCGCCCCATTGCGTCGAACGCCACCGCGCCCTGCGGCAGGCTGCGAACGACGGTCGCCGCCAGCCTGCGGCCTCGGGCTTGCGGTTTGTGGCTCTCCTCCACGCCTGTGCCGTAGAACTCGTATACCTTCAGCCCGGAGTCGACATCTGTGACATAGATGTAGCCCCCATCCACGGCCACGTCTCTGGCTTTGTCCGACGCGGCGTCGTAGTACCCGACCTCTGCTGGATTCGCCGGGTCCGACACCGAGATGACCCGTAACCCGTCGAGGTAGTCCGAGACGTAGGCAAGGCCTCCGCTCACGGCCACACCGTAGGCCAAGCCCCCTAGGAAGTACCACGCGACCTCTACCGGATGCGCCGGGTCGGCAATCGAGACAACCGACAGCCCCGCGCCGTAGTCCGCGACGAACGCATAGTCCCCGTCAACCGCCACGTCGCGTGCCCGGTCCCGGTTCACCCATCGCCCGACCTCGGTCGGGTTGGCCGGGTCGGATACCCGGATAACCTGCAGGGCCATGTGGTCGCAGAGATAGACATGACTATCTCTCACGGCGACGCCGAACGACCAGGAGACGGCCGCGCAGTGCCCGACTCTGGCCGGGTGTGCCGGATCGGAGACTGAGATGATCTGCAACCCCGAATCAAAGTCTGCGACATAGACGTAGTCCCCGCTCACTGCTACTCCCCACGCACTGCCAGGCGTGTCGTAGTACCCGACTTCAGCCGGGTGCGCCGGGTCGGCAACTGAGATGACCCGCAAGCCGGAATTCTCATCCGCCACATAGGCGTAGCTACCGCTCACGGCCACACCACACGCATTGCCTGGCGTGTCGAAGGACCCGACCTCAACTGGATGCGCCGGGTCGGCAACGGAAATGACCCGCAGACCGGCGGAGTCACTAGCGACAAAGGCGTAGTCCCCGCTCACGGCCACGCCATAGGCATAGCCCGGCGTGTCGCAGGTGCCGATGAACCGGACGTTGAGCGAATCGGCCGGCGCGATGCCGACCAGAAGCAGAACCAGACTGACCACGACCAGCGATGCTCTCATGAGTTCCTCCTACCTTGTGATCACGACCTTGGTGACGGCTGACGGCTTACGGCTGTCGGCTGACGGCTCGGAACACACGAAGAAGACGCCGGACTTCGGATTCGCCACCCTCCGCCCCATCGCGTCGAAGGCGACAGCGGCCTGCGGCAGGCTGCGGATTACGGTCGCTGCCAGCTTGCGGCTCGGGGCCTGCGGCTTCTGGCTCTCCTCGATTCCCGACATCGAGTCGCGGATCACCGAGATTGTCGAGCTGTCGTAGTTGGCGACATACACCCGGTTCTGGACCGGGTTGTGGCAGAGGGCTACCGGTCGACCCCCAACTGGGATGGTCAGCAACACCTGATTCGTCGCGCCCCGAATCACCGTCACACTGTCTCCCTCGTTGGCGCAATAGACCTTGTCGTTCAGAGGATCATAGAGAAGCACAGAAGGTCTGGCCCCTGCCGCTACGGTGGATATTACCGAGTCCGTTGCGCAGTCTATGACGGTCACGTTATTGTCATACCAGTTCGCGCTGTACACCCTGTTGCCGGCCGAATTGTAGCAGAGGGCGTTGGGGACAAGGCCTACGAACACGGTGGCGATAGCCTGGCTTGTCCCGCCGTCAATCACGGTTACGGTGCTGTCAAACTCGAAGGGGAAGTCACCGCTGTTGGCACAATAGACCTTGCCTTCCTGAGTGTTGACGCAGAGGGCGCAAGGTTGCTCTCCGACCGATACCGTCCCGAACACTGAGTCCGCCGCCCCATCTATCACGGTCACGTAGCGGCTCTTGAGGTTCGCGCAGTACACCCGGTTATTCTGCGAGTCGCAGCACAGGTCAAAAGGGTACAAACCCGCCCCGGCTGTCGCAAGGACACTATCAGTCGGTCCGTCAATCACGGTCACGATGCCGCTGTCATAGACGGAGCGCCCCGAGGCGCAGTAGACCTTGCCGGCTTGAGGGTTGTAGCAAACGTCCGCAGGATAAACTCCCGCGGCGACGGTGGTGATGACGGAGTCGGTCACGCCGTCGATTACGGTCACGCCACCGGAGCTGTCGCCGCTGGCGCAGTACACCTTGTTGTCCTGAGGATTGTAGCAGAGGGCGCAAGGGCAGCCCCCTGTTGTGACAGTCACGATGGTTGCGTTGGTCGCGCCATCGACCACGGTCACAGTGCCGCGGCCGGAGTTGGCGCAATAGACTTTGTTGTTCTGCGAATTGTAGCAGAGCGCATACGGAGCGGAAGCGGAATCCAACTGGATCGTCGTCTCCAGCCACTGGGCATTGACGGCTGTCAAAAGGCAGCCTACGGCTAACAGCACCGACGCGTACTTCATGGCACCTCCTAAGTGTCTGTCACCCCGACGGGCACGGAGGGGTCTCGGCTGCGAGATTCCTCCACTCCTCGCTACGCTCGTCAGTCGGAATGACGGAGCGGGCGCTATACTTGCCGCTCGGAATGACCTCAGCAGCTTCACGGCATCTCCAGTACGCCAGATTATCGGCCGCTACTGCTGCTTGTCAATAATCGGGGCGGGGCTTTGCAGTGCGGGAGCAAAGCTCCCGCCTTTCCCGAGCCCGGCTTCCGAAAAGCGGCAGCTCACGCTGCCGCAGTCCAAGGTGCTACTTGCGCCTGAGTTGGCGGTCGAGGCCGTCGAGGGCCAGCTCGGCGAATTTGCGGGCCTGCTCGGCGTCCGGCCGGTCTTTGAGCGCATCGGCCAAGACCTTCTCCCGCTCAGGCGACCCGGGTTGAGTGTCGTAGGCATTGCTGGCCAACACGGTGAGCCACAAGTACCAGGAGACAGATTCTCCGGCCGGACGGTCTTTCGTCTGAATCACCGCCATCACCGGGCCCAGCCCCTCGCCGATGTTCGCCTGCCGGGCTATCTGCGCCGCTTCAATCGGGTCCCGTTCCAGCTTCTTCGGCCTACGTTTCAGGATGATCCTCGTGTGCGGCAGCAAAGGAGTGAACCCGCCGGTCGTCTCCATTGCCCGGAAGAGCTCGGTCACGCGGTCGCGCACCAACCGCACTTTCTCCTCGGGCAGGACGTGCTCCACGATGCCATCGCCGATTACACGCGCCATCCGTCTCACACGCAGGCGCTGCTCTTTTCCACGGGTAGAGGTAAGTGCGCCCCACACCTTTCTCGCAAACCGGTCCACGAACTGCCGCTCCGTAAAGGCGAGCCCGGGACCGACCTCGTCGAGCAGGTACTTCACGAGTATGTCCAGCCGTTTGCGACGGCTCGCTGCCGCGGCCAGGTTCAGCACGCGCTTCACGCGCTCTTCCGAAGAAAGCGGCGGCTTGCCATCAGCCCGCCGCGCCACGGTTGTCTTGATGTCGTACTTCAGGACCTGGTTCCCAATCCTCACCGGCAATGCTTCGGTCACTCTTGTCACTGCTTGCCGTCCCCGCTGCTCGACCGGCCGGGGTTTCGCGGTGTATGCGTCCAGCAGGTCGGCAAGGTCGGCGAAGCTCGCCCGGCACGCCCGCAGGTAATCGGCCACGAACCCAAGCGTCGGATTGGAATGCTTAGCAGTCTCCAGCCTGGACACCAGAGCTTGGTCCCAGTCTTTGCCGGCGAGCTTCGCCAGTTCGGCCTGCGTCAGTCCTGCCCGCTCGCGCAGGCTCTTGAGTCTCAGGCCCAGCTCTTCCGACATCCGGAACTGGTCACCATTGCGGCTCATTCTACGGTCTCCACATATGTAGTATACTACATATTCCGCCGACCGCCAGTCCGGCCCCTAACTTCACTATTCTCAATTCTCTATTCACTCTTTCTGGCTTTTCCCCTCCCCTGCTCCCAGGGTAGCTTCCGAGTGAGCTCTCAAGCAAGCTCTGGACCGAGCTTCCAAGCAGGCTTTGCCGCGAGCTTTGAGGCGGGCTTTTCGCTGAGCTTTCAGACGAGCAATGCCGCGAGCTTTGACCCGAGCTTGTATCGAAGCTTGTCGCGAAGCGATGGCGGAAGCTGTTGAACGAGCTTTGGCCCGAGCTTTCGCCTGCGCCCTGAAACAAGCTCTTGAGGGAGCTTTCTATGGAGCTTTGAAGGAAGCCTTGCGGCGAGCTTCGGAAAGAACTTTCCACGAGGGGGTTTGCGGCCGGCGGTTGCACGGAGCGGCTAGCCGCCGGGCATGAGCTGCCCGCGGTCGTAGCCCATCAGCCGGTACAGGCCACCGAACAGGACCAGCACGGCAATCGGCAGGAGTTCGTAGTAGACGCGCATCTCGTCCACGTTGCCGAATAGCCACGTGAGCACGAAGAGCGGAACTGCAATCCAGAACGCGTCCTTCAGGAACTGAGGGGCCTTCTTGAGCGCGAACAGGGAGGCGACGAAGCCGAGGACGTAGAGCAGGTTGAATCCCATCGGCAGGACCAGCCAGTCGGTCACCGACCGGAACCGGAACCAGTTGCCCGGCACGCCGATGACCTGCGCGTTGCGGAAGAGGTGGAGCGCTATCGGCTCGCCCGGGTTGTTCCTGAACGACCAGAGCAGGAGGCCCCGCACAACCAGCCAGAAGCCGACCTGCAGTCCGATGCCCACGACCAACTGCCTGGGCTTGCGCTTGTGCGCTTCTGAAACCGCCCAGACCAATGTCAGCAGCAGCGCGGTCTCTTTGTTCAGCACGCAGACCGCAAATACCAGCGTGTAGGCCCAAACACGGCGCGCGGCGATGAGCGCGAGCCCGAGCGTGAACAGGGACAACGCGGGCAGGTCGTAGAGCATGCTGCCGTAGCCGTAGAACCCGGGCAGGGCGAACAGGGCAACGACCGGGATCACGTCCAAACCCGGGGCGGGCACGTCGAGTGTCAGCCGCGCGAGCCACCAGAGGGCGAACGCAAACCCGATGACAAACAGCACCAGGATGTTCTTGGCGACGGTGAACTCGAAAGGATACTGGTAAAGCCAGAGCGGTTTGCCGTCGCTCGTCAGCGAACGCCGAACGCTCTCCTCTATCTGGGCCCTTGCCGTCGGCGATGTCACGGCGACTGCCGCCCGTATCAGCCAGGGCACGAGCACGCGGGTTACGAACGGCTGAGGCGCGCGACCGTAGACCATGTCGCCGAAGAAGTCCTCTCCGCCCATGCCCGGCTTCATGTTGGCGAGGCCCGGGTAACGAACGAACTCGGAAACCGTGAAACTGGCCACGGTCGAGTACAGCAACAGGAGGACAAGCACCCTGACGACGGTAAGCCTGGAGTTCCGCGCGCGGGCCGCGGTCGGGTTGGGTTCATTCACGTCGGTCATTTACGTTGCTAGTAGGATATTCTCGCACAGGCAGGAGTCAAACCGCGCGCGGCTGCGCCGCGAGTTTCCAGTTTGCAGTCTGCAGTAGCGGAAGTCGGAGATGACGGCTCCTGCATCTGCGTAATCTGCGAAATCTGCGGATGTCCTCTCCTTCTTGGCGATTCCACCTCGGTTTCCGACCCTTCAGTCGCGGCTTCTCACCGTGTAACCCGCGCTTGCGCGCAATTCCGGGCACAAGATTGTTCTTGACAATCCAAATCTGTCCGCTAAAAGGATACAGGAGTATATCGAAAATGGCTAATCGCGAACTGATGTGCCTCGAATGTGGCCACACATTTGAGGTCTATACGTCCTCGGATGACGAGGACGAAGAACTCGAAGCAGAGTGCCCGGTCTGCGGCAGCGTGGACACGACGCGCACCTACGACGAGGACACCGAAGTTGATGAAGAAGACCTGAAAGAGGACAAGGACTCAGACGACTCGGACGACCTGAAAATCAACCTCGACGACGAGTAGGCGCTCGGGGAAAGTCACAAGTTCCAAGTCAGAATTCCAAAGGCCGGAGTACGGAGTCGAATCTCCGTCCTCATTTCGGCCCTGGCTTGGCCTTTCGTCCTCTCCCCTTCTCCGACTTTGCCATTTCCCCTTTCCCCTTCCCTAACTTCGCCTCCTGCCACACCTCTTCCATTTCATCCAGGCTGACTTGACCCAGTTCCCGGCCCCGGACCCTGAAATGTTCCTCGACGTACCGGAACCGTTTCCTGAACTTGGCGTTCGCGTCCTTGAGCGTGCCTTCGGCGTCAACGTTGAGGTGACGGGCGAGGTTCACCAGCGCGAGGAACAGGTCGCCGAGTTCCTCTTTGATTCGCGGGCGGCTCTTCCTGCCGCGCTTGAGTTCCTGCCGTAGCTCGGCAATCTCCTCTTCGACCTTGTCGAGAACGGCCTCCGGCCGGTCCCAGTCAAACCCGACCCTCCGGCACCGCTCCTGAATGAGCTGGGCCTGCTGCAGGGCGGGCATGGCGACCGGGATGCTTGAGAGCAGTCCGCCGGTCTTCTTGTGCTTCCGCTTGATCTGCTCCCAGTTAGCCAGTACCTCCTCGGCGTCGCGCACTTTGGTCGTGCCGTAGATGTGCGGGTGGCGCTGCTTGAGCTTGGCGACAATCCCTTTGAGGGAATCCTCAAGCGTGATGCCGAGTTCCTTGCCGGCAACGTCGGCAAGGAACAGGCCCATAAACAGGTAGTCGCCGAGTTCCTCGGCAATCGCGGCCTTGTCGCGCTCCCGCAAAGCCTCGTCCAGTTCAAAGGTCTCGTTGAGGATGAGCGGCCGGGTCGAGGCCAGGGTCTGCTTCCGGTCCCACGGACAGCGGCAGCGCAGAAGGCGAATGACTTCCATCAGTTCGGAAAACATGCCCGAGTCTACCGGACAGGATTCGAGGATTCAAGGATTCGAGGATTCGAGTACCCGGCTTCCGAGACTGGAATCCTTGACCCCTTGATTCCTGGACCCCTCTCCTCTCTCCTTGACTTTTCCGCGCGCTGCGATACCTTTTACCCTGATGTTAGCGGGCCGCGCGTCGAAGATACCGAAATACAATCAGCTCTACTGCCTCCCGCCGTCTTCGACCGCCGGCCGCATAAGTTTCAAGGAGACCATTTAATGAAATCTGACCTGTTAGCGAAAACCGACCCGGAAGTGTTCGAAGCAATCAGCAAGGAAACTAACCGGGAGCACAACAACCTCGAACTCATCGCCTCCGAGAATTTCTGCTCCGAGGCGGTCTTGGCGGCACTGGGCTCGGTCCTGACCAACAAGTACGCCGAAGGCTACCCGGGCAAGCGCTACTACGGCGGGTGCAAGTGGGTTGACGTCGGCGAGAACCTGGCCATTGCGCGCGCGAAGCAGCTCTTCGGGTGCGACCACGCGAACGTCCAGCCCCATTCCGGCACCTCGGCCAATATCGCCGCGTACCTGACCCTGGCCAAGCCCGGCGACACCATCCTCGGCCTGAGCCTGAGCCACGGGGGCCACCTCTCGCACGGACATCCGCTCAACTTCTCCGGCCGTTACTTCAAAGTCGTTCCGTACATGGTGGACAAGGAAACCGAGACGCTCGACTACGCCGCCATCCGCGCCCTTGCGCTGGAGCACAAGCCGCGCGTCATCGTGTCCGGCGCGTCCGCCTACCCGCGCACGATTCACTTCGACAAATTCCAGGAGATTGCCGACGAGGTCGGCGCCGCCCAGCTTGCCGACATCGCCCACATCGCGGGACTGGTCGTGGCCGGCCTCCATCCGTCGCCGGTCCCCCACGCGGACATTGTCACCACGACGACCCACAAGACCCTGCGCGGCCCGCGCGGCGCCATCGTGATGTGCAAGCAGAAGTACGCCGAGGACCTCGACAGGATGGTCTTCCCCGGCACCCAGGGCGGCCCGCTCGAACACTGCATCGCGGCCAAGGCGGTCGCGTTCAAGGAAGCCCTGTCCGACGATTTCAAGGCCTACCAGCAGCAGGTGCTCGCCAACGCCAAGGCATTAGCTGAGTCGCTGACCGCGTGCGGGTTCCGCATCGTTTCCGGCGGCACCGACAACCACCTGATGATGGTTGACCTGAGGCCTAAGAAGATTACCGGCCGCGACGCCGAGCGCGTGCTCGGCAAGGTCCGCATCACAGTGAACCGGAACACGATTCCCTACGACCCGGAGAAGCCGTTCATCGCCTCGGGCATCCGGCTCGGCACGCCCGCGCTCACGACCCGCAATATGAAGGAACCGGAGATGAAGACGATTGCCGGGCTGATCGACCGGGCAGTCGCGGCGCGGGACAACGCGGCCGAACTCGACAAAGTGAAGGCCGAAGTCGGCGAACTGGTCAAAGGGTTCCCGCTGTATGCCGAGCGCCGGGCCGAATACCGGGCGCTGACTGGGATTGCCGATTGCCAATCGTCAATTGTCAATTGTCAGTCGCCAATTCCGGCGGGGGAGTAAGCGATGCCGGCGCCACTGATTGCCGACCTCTCAGCCCGCGAGATCCTCGACTCGCGCGGCAACCCGACGCTTGAAGTCGATTGCGTCCTTTCCGACGGCACCATGGGCCGCGCCTCGGTCCCATCCGGCGCCTCGACCGGCAAGTACGAGGCCTGCGAACTCCGTGATGGCGACCCGAAACGGTTCCTGGGTCAGGGCGTTCTCAAGGCAGCAAAGAACGTGAACACGACGATTCGTCGTCGCCTCGTCGGGATGATTGCGACCAACCAGTACCGGATTGACCAGGCGCTGAACGAACTGGACCCGACCTCGAACAAAGGAAAGCTCGGGGCCAATGCCATCCTCGGTGTCTCGCTGGCGGTCTGCCGCGCGGCGTCCATCACGGCCGGCATCTGCATCTATCGTTTCCTCGGTGGCGCCGGCACCATGGTGCTGCCCACTCCGATGCTGAACGTAGTCAACGGCGGGGTTCACGCCTCCAACAACCTCGACATCCAGGAATACATGATCGTGCCGGCCGGGTTCCCCACCTTCCACGAGGCGCTGCGCGCCGCGGCGGAGACCTACCATCACCTCAAGAAACTCATCCACAGCGCCGGAAAACCGACCTCGGTCGGCGACGAGGGCGGCTTCGCTCCGATGTTCCGCGACCACGAGGAGCCTCTCGAGTACATCGAGCGGGCGGTTACGAATGCCGGTTACCGGCTCGGCGACCAGATCTTCATCGCCCTCGACCCCGCATCAAGTGAGTTTTACCGCAAAGGCCAGTACCACTTCCGCACTCCGAAGCCTCACAGTATGACTTCCGGCGAACTCATCGACCTGTATGAGAAGTGGATCAAGAAGTTCCCGATCATATCCATCGAGGACGGGCTGGCCCAGAACGACCGGACCGGCTGGAAGAAGATGACGGAGAGGCTCGGCAGCCGGATCCAGCTCGTCGGCGATGACATCTTCGTGACCAACACCAGCCGGCTGAAGCAGGGCATCCGCGACGGTATCGCCAATGCGGTGCTCATCAAGCCGAACCAGGTCGGGACGGTCAGTGAAACTCTGGACTGCGTCAAGGTCGCGACCGACTCCGGGTATCGCACGGTTATCTCGCACCGTTCCGGCGAAACGAGCGACCACTTCATCGCCGACCTCGCGGTCGCGGCCAACTCCGGCCAGATAAAGACCGGCGCGCCCTGCCGCAGCGAGCGCGTAACCAAGTACAACCGGCTCATCCGCATCGAGGAAGACGACGTCCTGCGCTATGCCGGAATGCAGACCCTGAGGCGATGAACTCAGGCCAGCCGATCCTGCAGCGGCTGCTGAGGGTCGCGATACTGGCCGTGTTCGTCGTGTTCGCGTTCTGGTTCCTGGGCGGGCCCAACGGGCTTCTGAGCATCGGGCGGCGCAAAGCCCGCGAGCGAAGACTCCGGGCCGACATCTCCGAGTTCAAGCAGCGGATTGAACAGCGGGAGCAGCGACGGGACTGGCTTAGTAACCCGGACTCGGCGTCGCTGCGTGCCCGCGAGCTGCTGGGCGACAGGCCCGACGAGAAAACGTTGAGGTAAAGGCCGAGGTTGAGACCGGCTCGACCTTAGCCTTAACCTTTACTTTGCATGACTTGGGGCCGGCCGGTTTCCGGGTGCCGAATCACGATCGGCTCAATGCCGTAGACGGAACGAATCAACTCACCGGTAATCACCCGCTCCGGCACGTCGCAGGCGGCCGCCCTGCCCTTGTCCAGCAGCAGGATTCGCGAGCAGTAGAGCGCGGCGAGGTTCAGGTCGTGCGAAAGCAGGACGACGGTCCTCCCCTGCCGATTCAACTCGATGAGAATGCGGGCAATCATCTGCTGGTGAGCGATGTCGAGGTGAGACGTCGCCTCGTCCAGCAGCAGGATTTTCGGCTCCTGGGCAAGCGCACGCGCCAGCACGACCCGCTGCCGCTCGCCGGCCGAGATGCCGTTGATGCGCTCATCGCGCAGGAAGAGCGCATCGACGAATTCGAGCGCGCCCTCCACCACCTTCCGGTCCTGTTTGCCCGGGCTCTGGAACCTACCCAGGTACGGATTCCGGCCCATCATCACGACGTCGGCAACGGTGTAGTCGAAGGCGAACGGGTTCTCCTGGAGAACGACGCCGATGGTCCGCGCCGCTTCGGCCCGTCCAATGGCACGCAGCTCCCGTTCGAGTATGCAGACCGAACCCCGCGCGGGCCGGAGCAGCCCGGCCGCGAGCTTCAGCAGCGTTGACTTGCCCGCCCCGTTCGGCCCGATAACGCCGAGGAACTCGCCGGCCGCAACCTCAAGGTTGAACCCGTCGAACAGCAGCCGTTCGCCGTACCCGAACGCGAGGCCGGACAGCTCGATTGCCTTCACAGCCGGCTCCTGAGCAGGTAGATGAAGAACGGCACGCCGACGAGCGCGGTGACGATGGAGAGCGGCAGCCCGCCGGGAACGATGTTGCGCGCCAGCACGTCCGACAGCAGCAGGATTCCCGCGCCCGCCACAAACGACCCGGGTATAACGCGGCGGTGCGCGGGCCCGAACAGCATCCTTACAAGGTGCGGTACCACCAGCCCGATGAAACTGATTGCGCCCGTGAATGAGACGACCATGCCCACGAGCAGCGACGATACAACGAACACAGCCCGGGTGACGTGCTGGGTATCCACGCCGAGCGTTTCCGCCGCCTCCTCACCCGATGACATGACGTCGAGCGACCGGGACATCGAAAACAGCCAACCGCAACCGATGACCGAGAGCACAACAACCGCCCCGAACAGCCACACGGTTGTGCCGGTGAACACCGTCCCGAGATGCCCCATCATCATGTACACGGCCTCACCCAGCGTGCGCCGGCCCAGGATCATCGCGAGCATCACCAGGCTCGAAAGCAGGAAGCTCATGATGACGCCGGCCAGCACGAGCCCGGTAACCGTAACCCGGCCCCGCACGCGCGCCAGCGCGTAGACTACGAGCATCGTCACGAGAGCACCGGCAAAACCGCCGAGCGGCGCGAACGCGCCGGCTGAACGGCCCAGCACCACGGTCAGGCTCGCACCCAGTGCTGCCCCACTCGCCACGCCCATGGTGAAAGGGTCAGCCAGCGGGTTCTGCAGCAGGCCTTGAAGGGACGCGCCCACGACCGCCAGCACACCCCCGGCGATGATTCCCAGCGCCAGCCGCAGCAGCCGCAGGTTCATCACCGCGCCAAGCCTGGTCCCGGCGAGACCGCCGGGCCCGACCGCGACCGACAGGGCCGCCGCCGATATGAACAGCAGGATCAGTCCTACCCAGCTCGGAACGACCCTGGCGTTCCTGTGAACCGGAGTTCTGGTTCCCCTTTCACTATTCACCATTCACTCTTCACTATTCCCAGTCTGCCCGGGATGGAGCAGCTTTGCCAGCAGGACTACGCCCTCGACAATCCTGGGCCCGGGCCTGAAGAACAGGTCTTCGTCAAGCTGGTCGTACACCCGGCCCTGCCTGACCGCATCGATGCCTCCCCAGCCGATGCGACGCGCAACGTCCGGCGCGCGCATGTCCGGGTGCAACAGCAGGATTGCCTGCGGGTCGGCCGCGAGCAACGCCTCAGGATCGACAACCGGGTACTCCTGCACCGACTTCGCAAAGACGTTCCGCCCGCCGGCCCGCTCCAGCAGTTCGTTGATGAACGTGCCGCCGCCCGCGGTCATCAGCGGAGTCCCCGAAATCTCGACGTACACGCGCGGCGTGTCGGCAAATGCGGGAACCGAGTCGAGTCGCTGCCGCATCGCTGCCACAAGGCTCTCCCCCGACGCCGGCCGGCCGAGCAGTCGCGCCACCGTGTCAATCTCATTGAACACCGCCCGGATATCGGCCGGCCGGGAGGCATAGACCGGTATCTTCATCTCGTTCAGCTTCTCAAGCAACTGCCGGTGAATGGGCAGAGCGAGAAAGACAAGCCCGGGCCGGAGCGCGATAATCCGCTCCAGGTCCGGGCTCATGAAGTCCCCGACCTTGTATACGCCCTTCGCCGCCTCCGGGAAGTCGCACTGGTTCGTGTTGCCGACCAGCACCTTCCCGGCCCCGACCGCGTAGACAATCTCGGTCACGCTCGGCACCAGCGACACGACCCTCAACCCGGACTGCACGCCCGGCTGCCTCGGGCAGGCCATAACCAGGAGAACGACGATTGTAAGGGCGAACCTAGTCAGTCTCATCCCGCGACCGGTCAGGGCTTGCCCTGAGTTCGTCGGAGGCGTCCGGCTCCGGCATTGTCACATTCGCCAGGCCGGGCTGGTTCACCTTGTGGCCGTGTATCAGGTAGACGGTGTGCGCGACCATCCGATCTGCCGGCCTGATGCCGGTCGCGCGCACCAGTATCTCCCGCTCCAGCACTTCCTTGACGTGGATTCTGGCGAACCCCTGCATCTCCATGGCCGACACGGTCTTACGCACCTGTTCCACGGTCGGGCTTATCGACACGAGGGTGTATCCGCCCTTGAGGGCCTTGTGGGCCGGCGCTATCAACGTCCACGGCTCGGGCACGTCCAGCAGCACCGCATCAACGTCCGACTGCGCAAACCCCTCGTGCTCCGGGTCCCGCACGAAGAACTCGCAGAATGCATCGAGCCCGTACTTTGTGACATTGGCCCGGGCGTTGGCGCTGAACTCAGGCCGACGCTCGTAGGAATACACCCGGCCGTCCGGCCGCACGAAGTTCGCAAGAATGGTGGTGAGCGCGCCGGAGCCGGACCCGGTCTCAATCACCCGCGCCCCGGGAAACACGGCGGCCGCCAGTAGCATCGTCCCGACGTCCTTGGGATAGACGATGGTGGTGGAGCGTTTGACCTTCATTGCCAGGTCCGCAAGGCCGGGCTTGAGCAGGTAAAATAGGAACCCAAGGTGGGTGCGCATCTCGTCGCCGAATTCCTTGCCGGCGATCTGGTCGAACGGAAGCTGGCCCCGATGGGTCGAGAAGCTGCCCTTCGGCTGGACCGTTACGAGATAGTTCATGCGTTCGGAATGATAGAGAATAACCTGGTCGCCGGGTTTGATCATCGCCCCCATTCTAGATTGGGCGCGCGCCAAGTCAAGCAACCGGGCCCGACGAGGAAAGGTTGAGGTAAAGGTCGAGGTTGAGACCGGCTCGGCCTTAGCCTTAGCCTTAACCTTAACCTTTCCTTTGTATGACCTGGGCCGACCGGCTGCGCTTGACAGCCGGACGCCTTACGCTACGCTATGGGCGTGACAGTGAATTCTCTTTTCAGAGGCATCACCGAGCGCTTCACCAACGACATAGCGATCGATCTCGGCACCTCCTCAACCCTGATTTACGTCAAAGGCAAAGGCATCGAGCTGCGCGAGCCTTCAATCGTGACGATCGACGAGGTGACCCACGAGGTCGTCGCGGTCGGCACCGAGGCCAAGCGGATGCTCGGCCGGACCCCGGAGGGAATCCGCGTCATCCGACCGATGAAGGACGGCGTCATCGCCGACTTCGGCATCGTCGAGATCATGCTCAAGACCTACATTGGCATGGTCCAGCGCAAGAAGCTCTTTGTCCGGCCCCGGATCATCGTCTGCGTGCCATCATGCATCACCGAGGTCGAGAAGCGCGCCGTGCGCGACTCGGTCGAGGCGTCCGGCGCTCGGGAAATCTACCTCGTGTCCGAACCCATCGCCGCGGCCATCGGCGTCGGCCTGCCGGTCGAGGCGCCGACCGGCAACATGATCATCGACATCGGCGGCGGCACGACCGAAATCGCCGTCGTCGCGCTCTCCGGAGTGGTCAATGCCGCCTCGGTCCGCGTCGCGGGCGACGAGATGGACGAGTCGATAGTCAACTACATCAAGAAGAACTACAACCTCATCGTCGGCGAGCAGACATCCGAGTCCGTCAAAATCGCCGTCGGCTCGGCCTACGCGACCGGCAAAGAGGAAACCATGGAGGTCAAGGGCCGGGACCTCGTTTCCGGGATACCGAAGATCATCAAGATTACCAGCACCAAGGTGCGCGAGTCGCTGGAGGAACCGATTACGCTCATCGTCGACGCGGTCCGTCTTGCCCTGGAAAAGACCCCGCCCGAGCTGGCCGCCGACATCGTCGACCGGGGCATCTACATGTGCGGCGGCGGTGCGCTGCTGCGCGGTCTCGACCTGCTCATCAAGGAGGAAACAAGCCTGCCGGTGTTCGTGGCTGAGAACCCGCTGGAAAGCGTGGTGCGCGGCGCCGGCCGCATCCTGGAAAACATCAGTGTCAACGACAAGCTCGTACTCCGCGCCAAGTAACAGACTCCCTGAAGACCCGATGACCGCGCTTCATTCCCGGACAATGGCAGCCGCGTCGCGCGGCTGATTCCGACGTGGCCAAGCGACTCGTCACCGCCGGGCAGGACCGCATCGCCTGGCTGGTCATCCTCCTCGGCTTTGCCCTGCTGCTGCTCCCCCACCGCCTGCGCCTCGCGGCTACTCAGCCATTTCAGTCCTTGCTCCTCGCGCCACTCCGCCTCGGCACCGCGGTCAGCCAGTCGCTCCGCGACTCAAGGACGGAGAACGAACGACTCTCACTGCTTGCCGCCGAACTCTCGGTCGATAACGCGCGTCTTGAGTCCGCGTCCCAGACCGCGGGACCGGAACCGCTTGTCGGCCTGGCGCTGACCCGGGCGCCGGTCATCAGCCGCGACCTTGCCACGTTTGAACGCTGGCTCGTCATCAGCCGCGGCACGCGCCACGGCATCGGGCCCGGCGCGCCGGTAATCACCGCGGACGGAGTCTGCGGCAAGGTCATCGTCTGCGGCCCGCACCAGTCCCTGGTCCAGACCCTGCTCGCGCCCGAGTCCCGGGTCGCCGTGCTCAACCTCCGGTCCCGGGTCCCGGCGCTTGCCCGGGCCGACCACTCCGGCCGGCTCGTTCTCGACTACGCGCCCAAGGAATCGGACTTCAAGGTTGGCGACACGGTTGTGACCGCGGGCCTCGGCACCGTCTTTCCCAAGGGACTCAGGATCGGCGAGGTCATTGCGGTCCCGGACCGACCCGAGGCCCTGTTCAAGCCGGTAACAATCCGCCCGTTCGCCGATATCAGCCGCGTCGAGCAGGTATTCGTCATCCACCTGCCCGAGGCCGGCGGCTCCGAGAACGGACCCGGCTGGCTTGAGAATACGGGCCCACCCGAAGTAAGCATCCCGGACCAGCCGCCCGGCCAATGAGAACCTTCGTCGCTTTCCTGCTGCTGTACCTGCTCTTCCTGGTCCAGGCCAGCGTCAACCCGTGGTGGCCTGACCTCGTCCTGCTCGGACTGATCGCCATCTCGCTGCACGAGACCCGGCTCACGTCCGCCCTGGCCGGGGCCTTTGCCGGACTCTGCCTCGACATGACCAACCCGGCCTTCGCCGGTACCAGCCTGTTCGCACTCGCTGTAACCGGCTACGGCGTAGCCGCGCTGCGGACCCTGTTCTACCGGGCGCGCTGGGCCACGCTCCTCTTCGTACTGATGGCGCTCACTCTCAAATGGACCGCACTCGCGCTCTTCGGCCCGGGCCTCCCCGGCCTCGCGCCGCTGCTGGTCTCATCCGTACTGACCATGACCCTGGCCCCACTTGTCGAACTGGGTCTGGCCCGCTTCCTCTACCCCGGATGGCAGCCCGCCTGACCCGGCTGACGCAGGTCCTGCTGGTCCTGCTTGGCATCCTCGCTGTCCGCCTCGTTCATCTCCAGGTCGTGCAAGGCCCGCGCAACTCGCGCTTAAGCGACCGCAACCGCATCCGCAAACTCGTTCTACCTGCCCCGCGCGGCCGCATCTTCGACCGCAATGGCGTGCTGATAGCCGATACGCGGCCCTCGTTCACTGTCTCAGTAATCCCGACCGAACTTGCCGATTCGACCCTGCCCCTGCTCGCCCGCCTGCTCGACGTCTCGGAACCGGACTTGAGACGGCAGATCAAACCCGTGGCGATGTTCACCTCGCCGGTCAACGTCAAGCGTGACGTGACGATTGAAGAAGTCGCCCGCGTCGAAGAGAACAACTTCCGCCTGCCGGGCGTCCACGTCCGCGTTGACCCGGTGCGCAACTACCCGGCTGCCAACCGCTACTGCCACGTACTCGGCCACATCGGCGAAGTAAGCGAGGATGAGGTCCGCCGCGATACCGCCCTGCGGCCCCTGGACTTCGTCGGCCGGGCCGGCATCGAGGCGTGGTACGAGTCGTCCCTGCGCGGCCACGACGGGTTCGAATACGCCGAGATTGACGCCCGGGGCCAGGAGATCGGTCCCCTGCGGGAGAAGCGCCCGGAACCCGAAACGCCGGGCCGCGACCTCGTGCTGACGATCGACGACCGGATCCAGAAGCTCGCGTGCCGCCTGCTCGCCCCCTACCCGCGCTCCGCTGTCGTCGGGATGGAAACGAGGACCGGTGCCATCGTCTGCCTCATCTCCCAGCCCGACTTCGACCCCAACATCTTCATGGCGCCGATCGGCCCCGCGACGTGGGATTCGCTCATCTCCAACCCCTCGAAGCCCTTCTTCAACCGGGCGGTAACGTCCGGCTACCCGCCCGGCAGCACCATGAAACCGGTCGTCGCACTAGCCGCGCTCCGGCAGGGCGCGATCTCTCGCGGGACCCGGTTCCAGCCCTGTACCGGCTCGTTCAAGTACGGCAATCGCATCTTCAGGTGCTCGGGCGTCCACGGCAGCCTCAACCTCACCGACGCCATCGCCCTGTCCTGCAACGTCTACTTCTACCAGGTCGGCCTCAGGCTCGGGCTCGACAGCCTGACCGCATACTCGAAGGAAGTCGGCATGGGCAGCGTCACCGGCATCGACATGCCCGGCGAGAAACCCGGCAACATCCCCTCGCGTGAATGGCTCGACGCGCGCTACGGCAAGGACAAGTGGGGTGCCGGCTCGGTTCTTAACTTCGCCATCGGCCAGGGTGAGGTCTCCGCGACCCCGCTACAGATGGCGGTTCTCTACGCGGCAATCGCCAGCGACGGCAGGGCGGTTCGACCCTACCTCGTCGCGCGGATTGACTCGGCCGGGCGCACAATCCACACGACCGTGCCGGAAGTCCATCAACTGCCGATGCGGCAGCAAGACCTTGACGTAGTGAAGCTCGGGCTTGAGCGCGTGGTCGAGCAAGGAACCGGGACCATGGCCAGAATCCGGGAGATAAACATCGCCGGGAAGACCGGCACTGCCCAGAACCCGCCCAAACCCGACCATGCCTGGTTTGTCGGTTACGCCCCGTACAACGCTCCCGAGGTCGTCTTTGCCGTGCTGGTCGAGAACGCCGGCCACGGCGGCGTCGTTTCAGCGCCCATCGCCGGCCAGCTAATCCAGGCATACTTCGCACCCGACGAACCAGAACCGGAAAAGCCGGCCACGCCCGGCACTTCCGCAGCAAAGCCGGACACCAGGAATGGTGAATAGAGAATGTTGAATAGTGAAAGGCAGATTCGGGTTTCACAATTCTCAATTCACTACTCACTATTTCCGAGATGAAGCGCTTCGACCCCTGGCTCGCACTCGCCGCGCTGCTGCTCGCGTGCGTCGGCCTGCTTGCCATCTACTCCTCGGGCGGAACGCACTACTTCTTCCGGCAGCTCACCTTCGTGCCGGTGGCCATCGGCGCCGCGGTCGCCGTGTTCTTCCTGCCCCGGCGCATCCTGTACGGTCTGGCCGAACCGCTCTACGGGCTGGCCGCGCTGATGCTTCTCGCCGTTCTCTTCGCCGGCACTGGCCCCGGCTCTCACCGCTGGTTTGTGCTCGGCCCGGTCAACGTCCAGCCCTCCGAGTTCGCCAAGCTCGCCACCGTCCTCATGCTCGCGAAACACCTAAGCGTCAAACGCAGCATCCGGCTTGAGTTCCGCGACCTCGGCATTCCGCTGCTTATCGCGGTTGTCCCGGCCCTGCTCGTGATGGTTGAACCCGACCTCTCCACCGCGCTCATCTTCGCGGCCCTGCTTGCCGCCATGCTATACTGGCAGGGCATGAGACCCATGCACATCCTGCTGCTCTTCATGCCTGCCCTCTCATTCGCCGCCGGGTTCTCCCTCTACACGTGGATCCCGTTCTTCGTGCTGCTGGCAATCCTGCTCTTTGCCCGGTCCAGCGTGAGCCGGGCGCTCATCGGCCTCGGTATCAGCGCCGGGTTCGGCCTGCTCTCGCCGGTCGTGCTCGCGTCGCTCAAAGGCTACCAGCGCGCCCGCATCATGAGCTTCTTCGCGCCCTGGTTCGACCCGCACGGCATCAGTTGGAACGCAATCCAGTCCCAGATTGCCATCGGCTCCGGCCGGCTCATCGGCAAAGGTCTCCTCCTCGGCACCCAGAAACGGCTCGGGTTCCTGCCCAACCGCCACACCGACTTCGTCTTCTCCTCAATCGGTGAAGAGTTCGGACTACTCGGCTGCCTCGTGGTGCTCGGTCTCTTCCTCTGGCTTCTGCGCCGCATGCTACTCGCCGCACGCCAGTCCGATGACTCGACCGGCTCGCTGCTCTGCGTCGGATTCGCGGCTATCATCGGGTACCAGATGTTCGTCAACATCGGAATGCTGCTCGGGCTCCTTCCCATCACCGGCATCGCCCTGCCGTTCCTCAGCTACGGCGGCTCCTCGCTGCTCCTGAACTTCATCATGGTCGGGCTGGTCCTCAACGTCGTCTCCCGGCCGGAATAGCGGCAATTGTGAATAGCAAATTGAGAATGTTGAAACCCGGCCGCCCCTTTCACTATTCACTATTCTCTATTCACTATTTCCTATGACTGACCTCCGCTCCCTCACGCTCGCCCAACTCGAAGCGCTCTGCGCCGAACTAGGCTGGCCGCGCTATGCCGCGCAGCAAATCTTCACATGGCTCTGGCAGAAAGGCGTAGATGACATCGCCGCGATGACCAACCTGAGCAAGGAACGGCGGGCGCTCCTTGCCGAGCGCTACAGCGTCAAGCTGCCGGAACTGCTGCGCACCATGGGCGACGAAGACGGCACGACCAAGTTCACCTTCAAACTCGAAGACGGCAACGTAATCGAGTCCGTCTTCATTCCGGAAAGTCCTCGTCCGACCCCTGCCCCCC
>Ga0265595_1000549_pt1 | contig 33116 bp, 31 predicted proteins | sample saktaG_15_FD_190148 | JGI IMG/M metagenome (GOLD analysis project Ga0265595, IMG submission 190148) | Saline water microbial communities from Sakinaw Lake, British Columbia, Canada - sak_2013_06_06_50m | ecosystem: Environmental > Aquatic > Non-marine Saline and Alkaline > Saline ...
TCAGGGCTAATCCCCGCCTTTTTAAAGGCTGGATACAGCCCATACTTATTGATAAGTATATATACACATGGTGACCACATGTATGAATCAGGATGACTAAACAAGCGCATTGGGTACGCGCAAGAGGATGTGTCTATAACGTGTATTATCACTTCGTATGGTCCACAAAGTATCGGAGAAATGTTCTTGTTGGATCAATAGCGGAGGACCTTCACTTGTTGCATGAATTGATCGCAAAGCAGAAGGATATTACATTAATCAATCAGGAAGTAATGCCTGATCACGTTCACCTCTTTGTGACTGCTCATCCAATATTTGCTCCTGCTAACATTGCCAAGATAGGTTCTTCGCTGAATTGTGTGGAAAGCGATCATCGCTCTGCTTGGACTTATTGTCAACTTCAATATGCATGAACTTCGACAGATTCATCATATATTCGCACATATGTCTTCTTAATGTATATAATGTAATGAAGAATATTAGCGTTCATTCGTGGTTGAAATAGGGAGGAATACGCTCACCCACATCAAATAGCGAGGAACCATATTTAACGTCATGCAATATTAGGCAATTGTCACCCATCTCAATCCGAGCGCTGGAAAGATACACCCTGCTGGAGGCCATATTCCATTGTCTTCGTCGATTGCATCCGACCCTAAAGAATAGCTTCGAGCAAGAGGATGCTTTGCCTGGCGAATGCGCTTCGCTTGTGATGGTCGACACCTCTTATCACCCCCATCAATTCAGCGGTCGACCTCCTGCTTTGTCCCTCCTGCCCAAGTTGACTTCTGAATGTTCCCTCCCCCTCGGGCAGGCCTATATAATTGCCCTACGCTTCTAATATCTTTCAATTGAACCTCTCAGAAGGTGTAAAAAGATTTTGGGAACTGGGATACTGATCTCTATTCCATATCCCTTGCTAGATCCAATCCACGCAAGGAACCCTTATATGTGATACTCAACATAAGCCCACTTTCCAATTGGAGCCGGAAATATGAGGACCAGAAGGAGCAGGGAGGCGATCATACTAGAGATCCTCTGCATATGCCAAGATGGCCAAAATATCACCGGAATAGTCCACCGTGCCAACACCAACTACGCGACCATCAAGGCCTATCTGGACAAGCTGGTAGAGAGAGGCTTTGTGGCGGTGGAAAACTCCCCAAGCACCATATATATGACGACAGAGGAGGGCATAGCCCTTAGGGTCCGCCTCCAGTCGATCATGGATTCCCTCCAGGGCTTGTAAGCATCACTTGCCGGTAAAATAGACCGTTAGCGATTATCCTCCTCGCGTGGCGCATTCCTTAGGCTGCGACCTCGTCCGGAACCGTGCAATCGAATATCTCCATCGGCCAGGTGCTCGAGTTCTTCCCCCACCCGCCCAAATAATTGCAGCAATCCAGCCAGTCCGGCCATTGCTCCTTATGTTCATCAGTCGTCGTGATCGTCATCTTCCTGCTTATGTTAAATGAGCCCCAGTAATCCTCCTCCATCTCCAGCTGTGGATCCTTCCATGGATCGCTTCCGCCATGCAAGATCCCCATACTGATCCGGCCTTGCTCGACCTGCTGGTCCACCCTCATCTCGATCAGGCTGGTCTCGGACCTCTCCCCTTCTTCCGAGTAGACCGAGCTATCCATTCCGGATAGCTCCAGGCTGCCGGAGAGCAAGCGAGCCTGGTCGAGCTCAATCCATGTTGCAGTACCCGTCCGAGAGTTTCTGATCCAGGTCTGCCTATTGATTGTGGATCCCTGGTCGAGGCTCCTCCAGTCCTGCATCTCGATTGTCGCGCCCTGGCTGGAGCCATCTTGGTTCGCGATCGCGAATTGGCCTAGGCCCATGACGGCAATCATCCCCATCAGGATGAATATCTTCAGTTTCATCCACAGTCTCCGGCCGGACATGGCCTCTTTTATGAGGCCGAGGATATATCAATCTGGTGGATCCGATCCTTAGATGTCGGGAAAGGTCTTATCAAGGATCGATGCTTATGATTGCACGGCATGAAGCTCAAGATCAAGATCACTGGCCCCTTGGTTCATGACGTAGGCTATCGAGCTTTCCTTCTGGAGATGGCCGAAGATCTGGAATTGATGGGTTTCTCTGCGAGAAACATGCTGGAGGACGACGAGCAGCTGGTCCTCGCCTTGGCAGAGGGCGATCTTGATGCAATGGCTCAATTCCGGCAGATTGTGGAGAGAGAACATCCTCCAAAGGCTGAGGTGCGCGAGATCATCATCACTGAATTCGATGGCGTCGTTGGAGGGATCGATGCCTTCAGCAGAAAGTTCAGCGCAAGGCAGCTAAGAAAGGGGATTAGCTCGATAATTCGAATTGAGACGATGCAGGATCAAATGCTGCTAATGCAAGGCGAGATGCTTAAGAAGCAGTGCGATATGCTCGAAAAGCAAGATATGACTCGCGAATCGATCGAGAAGACGCGCCATGATATCGTCGACGAGCTGAAGGCCACAAAGCAGGACCTAGCTGGGGAGATTCGCGAGTCCACCCATTCCATCGTCGAAGAGGTCAAGGAGACGAGAGACGTCATATCGGAGCAGAAGTTGAGCATGGAGGTGAGGTTGGACCGAGTCGAGGGCGATATCGCGCAGATAAAGACCAAGATCGGCCTTTGATCTCCCTTCCATTTGCTGCAGCGCATCGAATGCATTTGAATCCCCGTGCTCGTCCTGGGGCGGACCTCCGCAACCTTTACCTACTCCTCCATCAATTTCGGCCCATCAGGTGATGCTGCTTGCAGTTGCTTCTGATTCACTCCGACTACATCGAGTTCGAGGCCCAGAGGCCTACGAAGATGGCCGAGGAGGTGGGCGAGGATGCCCGCATCGGCCGTCTTGAGGAGGCCCTGACAGCCTTCATTGCCGTTGAGAAGTTCGACCAGGATGACCCTGAAGCAGTGGTGGCCAGGGCCGCGGGGGAGATCGCGGATATTGCGCGGAAGGTTAAGGCCGATCGCATCATGCTCTATCCTTACGCCCATCTGAGCAGCGAACTCTCCGATCCGGATACGGCCATAACCGTTCTCAAAGGACTGCAGGAGTCCCTTTCAAAGGATTTCCAAGTGGTCAGGGCTCCATTTGGCTGGTACAAGGCCTTCAAACTGAGCTGCAAAGGCCATCCCCTCTCCGAGCTCTCGCGATCCATCCGGATAGGTGGGGGCGAGGTCGTCTCCAAGGCCCTCAAGTCCGAGGAGAAGGCGGTCTCCCACTGGCGCATCTTGGCGCCCGGTGGAGGGATGGTCCCCGTCGATGATTTCGATTTCGCTGGTCACGAGAAGCTCGAGAAGTTCGCCCGCTACGAGATCGAGAAGTCGCGAGCAGTCGACAAGGTCCCGCCTCACGTCGAGCTGATGCGCCGCCTCGAGCTCGTCGACTACGAGCCAGGCTCGGACTCGGGCAATATGCGGTTCTATCCGAAGGGCCGCCTGATCAAAGGCCTTTTGGAGTCTTATGTCCTCGACAGGGCCTCCGATCTCGGGGCGATGGAGGTCGAGACGCCGATCATGTACGATATGGACCACCCAACGCTCAAGAACTACCTGGACCGCTTCCCTGCGAGGCAGTACACCATCGAGGCCGAGAAGAAGCATCTATTTCTGCGCTTTGCCGCATGCTTCGGCCAGTTCCTCATGGCAAGCGAGATGGTGATGTCTTACAGAAACCTCCCCCTGAAGCTATTCGAGATAACCAGGTACAGCTTTCGCCGAGAGCAACGCGGCGAGCTCGTTGGGATCCGGCGCCTTCGGGCATTTACGATGCCCGATATGCATACCCTCTGCCTCGACATGAATTCTGCCGTCGAGGAGTTTCGGGAGCAATACCAGGCAAGCATATCGGTCCTGAAGGAGGCTGGCCTCGACCTCGAGGACTACGAGGTAGCCATACGATTCACGAGGGACTTCTACGAGTCCAACAGGGAGTTCGTGGAGGGCCTTGTGGATATAGTCGAAAAGCCGGTCTTGATCGAGATGTGGGACGAGCGCTTCTTCTACTTCGTCCTCAAGTTCGAGTTCAACTTCGTCGACGCCCTCGACAAGGCAAGCGCCCTCTCTACTGTCCAGATAGACGTGGAGAATGCTGAGCGCTACGGCATCACCTATGTGGACCCATCCGGAGAGAAGCAGCTTCCAATCCTGCTTCACTGCTCTCCAAGCGGAGCAATCGAGCGGCTGATGTACGCCCTTCTGGAGAAGGGGGCAATGGATACTGTCTCCGGAAAGCTGCCCATGTTCCCGGTCTGGCTCTCGCCCACTCAATTAAGGATCATCCCCATTGCAGAGCGCCACCAGTCCCGGGCAATGGAGCTGGTGCGCCTCCTACCCTTCCGCGTCGACGTGGACGATCGCGATGAGACGGTTGGAAAGAAGATTCGCGACGCAGGAAGGGAGTGGATACCCTATGTCGCGGTTATCGGCGACGAGGAGCTGAAGTCAGGCGAGATGACGGTGACGATCAGGGCCGAGTCCCAGCCCTCCAAGCCCAAGAAGGTCCGCATGAGCGTGGAGGATCTCAGCTCTCGAATCGAGGAGGAGACGCGGGGAAAGCCCTGGAGGCGCCTTCCCTTGAACGAACGCCTAACGCTTCGCCCCCGCTTCGTCTAGGGGCGGGAGGGCGTGCCGGGGGCCTCCCCCCTCCCTTCACGAGGGCGCCTTTCGAGAATTGAACTCGCCTCCCAGAGCGTCATACATTGAGGCGAGCGCGAGATGCATCACCTTATCGGCTTCGACCATCCCTTCGGGTTGGGGCCGTTCTGGATAAGAATAATTGGGCGATTGATGCCCTCAGCCCATCAGGGGTCGGTTGGTCCTCAAGGCCTCCTCTGCAGAGGCGAGCAGAGCGCCGAGGTCGCCGGAGTCCTTATAGATCTCCACCATCACCTCTGCGAGGCTTCCCTTCTCCACCCTCTCTTTTATCAAGGGCAGGTAGCGGCGCTCGTCCGGTCCCGCTACCCTATATGCTTCATTGTAGAGGGCCAAGAGCTCGGGCTTGAGCTCAGAAGTGCCCGATCTTATGGCCTTCTCTAGCGCATCCCTCATGGCATTTTCTTCCTCTTCCAGTTTGAGGTCGGACCGCAGGAGGCAGAGCAGAAAGGCCGTCTGAGCCATGTCTGAGCGTATCGACTCTTGCTCGTCTATCGCTTTTACCTCCAGGCAGCTTCTGGAGAAGCGCACGATCACGCCGCGGGAGTTGACCCACTCCCGGCAGAGGATCCCTCCGTCGAGCCTCTTCAAATCCTTGTAGATCCTTCGATTGATCTCCACGTAATCCCTCATTCGATCGAGCCTCTCCGGCAGGATGTCATTGCATATCAGCGGGATTCTCCTCTGGTTCTCCCTGTAGAACCTGAGCCGATTGTCCATGTACCCATTCATCTCTCCCTCTAGAAAGGGGGATGCGGCAGATACCGCGACGAGGTAGGGGATGAGGGATCGAACCCTGTTGAACTTGCGCACGAGGTCCTCCTCGCCCCGATAGGGGAAGTTTATCTGCATGGCCTGAATGTTGAGCCAGCCGTGCTGCCAGATGTTGAATATGCGGTCGTAGACCTTGTAGTACTCCCCTTCCTGGTGGTCCCAGGGGGCGGTCTCGGTAAGCGTCAGCAGTGGGTGCATGCCCAATCCAAGGAACTTGCAGTCCGAAAACTCCCTATACAGCCGCTCCACTCCGGCGAATAGCGATCGCTCGAGGGAGGCAAGGCTCTCGGCAGGCCTTCTTGGTATCAGCTCTATCGCGTGCTTCTGGAGCTCCTTTGAGAGGAATAGGTCTCCGAAGGGAACCTCTGAAACCATCTCCCCTGCAACTCTCTCTATCAGCCTATCTGCGATTGGCAGGGGATGGAACGAGGAATCATTGATTGAGAGTTCGTGCTCAGTTCCGACGGTCATGGCGCTCCTTCAGCCGGACCTCGCCGACCTTCACGGTCTCCGGCTCTTCTATCTTCAAGATCACGGAGAGCTCCTCCTGGGAAAGGTCCCTCACAAGACGGATGATCTCCTCCATCGCGCGGTTGTACTGTTCCCTGTAGGCCTCCTCGTCCTCGATAAGGGATCCTGCCATGGGGCAGATAGACTCCTTCTTCAGGTATATCTCCAGGAAATCTCCTGAGATATCGAATGTGAAGGGTCCTGCGATGCAGGTCTCGGGCTTTGCCTCATGCACACGGCATCTGCCATTCTCGAAGAGGACGCAGAACCCGTCCTCCTTCGTTTTCAGCCGGTGATACCCAATGTGCTCGATATCATCGGGGCTTGCGCCATGCCGGAGCAAAGCCTCTATCCTATGCTGGGTGAGGGGTGGGTGTGCATCCTTGCAGCATCCGCCTCCCAGCCCGCAGCTCATGCATATCTGGCTGAACTTATCGTAATTGTTAGCTGAACTAATGACTATCACCTCGAATGAGGGGCCGGCGTGGGCCGGCACCCTAGAATGGTTGGATCTATCGCTTCAGGTCCATCTTGTAGGAGGACAGGCCGTTTTCCGTAAGCACTCCATCGAGGAACGGTGCCTGGTAGCGGGCGTTTACGCCCACATCGTAGGAGTCGTATACGACCCCGGGGATGAAATCCCTCTCCTCTCCGCCTAGCAGAAAAGTGACTATCTCTCGATAGACGTCGGGATATTGATCGTCCTCTCCCCCGTCAAGGGATGGATTGTCGTTGACCTCGATCACCCAGAGCTGGCCCTGGCTCTCCTTGATATCAACGCCGTAGAGGCCGCGGCCTATGGCCTCGGCTGCCCTTATCCCTAGATCGGTGATCGATTCTGGAACGTCCTCCTGGGCCACGCTCTCTACGCCGCAATAGACCAGGTGCCCGTCCACGTTCGCCTGGATCTTGAACGTCTTTGGCGGGATGACGTAGCGGCAGGCGTAGAGGAACTCTCCATCGAGCACTCCCACCCTCCAGTCGTATCTCGACTCGATGTACTCCTGGGCCACTATCCAGTCCGACAGCTTGAGGAACCTTCGGGCGACCTTCAGGAACTCCTCCACCGACGAGGCCTTCTCAACGCGGGCTGAGAAGGATGTCGAGGGCTCCTTGAGCACCAAGGGGCATCCCAGATCATCGAGCAGCCATTTTGCATACTCGGGCGCAATATCCCTCTTGCTCGGAAAGACCGTCCGCGGCATTGGAATGCCCCTCTTCATGAGGTGCATGTACATATTCACCTTGTCTGCGCAGATCTGGATCGAGCGGGGGTCGTCTATCACAGGTATCCCGTACATGCTCGCGATCTTCGAAGCGACATACGTGGCATTCATGGGGTCGGTGTTCGCCCTGATGAAGAGGGCGTCGAGCTTAGGGATCTTCTTGATATCCACTGGGAAGATGAACTCCGCAGTGTGGCCCATGCTCTCGGCAACGTCCCTGCACCTGATGAGGGCTGTTAGCTGCTCAGAGCTGCTCAATGTCTGCCTGTTTACGAAGATGCCAAGCCGGCTCATTGTCTTGCCCCCATCTTCAAGAGGCTCTGCAACATCGTCATCTCCTCCTCTGTCAGCTGGGAGTACTTCACTGGGGCCAGGGCCGAGAGTCGATACCCTTCCTCCTTTATCAGCACCATCTCCACGAAGGGTATGCGGAATACCTCGTAGACCCTCTCTGCGAGATAGGCTGCCTCTTGGCAGCAGTTGATGGTCTTTCCGAATATGGAGGTGCAGCAGGCAACCGAGGCCTCTTCCCCCATCCTCTGGTAGCAGAAGGGATACTTGCCGTGGTTGGTCACGTGCTTAATCACCTTCTTGGCTCCGCCGGAGTCTCGGACCACGAAGTGATCCGATGGGGTCGAGAAGTAGTTCAGACCGTAGATCACCGCAGGAAGGTCCACATGGGAGTACGATATGTTCCAGTCGCACGCGGGGATCTCGTTCATCCTTGCCTTCTCCATGCAGATGGGCACGATGTAGGCATCGAGGACGTCGCTGCTGCTCGGAACTGTCGCGATCCCCTCATGTTCGTTCCTCACTATGGTGTAGTAAGGCTCGGTCTTGTAAAAATAACTCTCGTTAATAATATATACACTGTCATGGTTATTCAGCGTATACATTATATCCTTTTTGGGAATATGGTCTTTCTTACGTTTGTTCATTCAAATCATCACCGACGGCCCTACCGTCCAAAACAGGCCTCCCTCAACCTCGAAGTAATGGGGGCGGTGGCAGAATAGGACTCTCCTCTAGGATGCTCCTTCCAATGATGCCTCATCAGGCTTTGGTCAAATCCCATGAGCGAATCCTCGGCATAATATGCCGAATCTCCAAACTAAAAGTGAGGGTGTTGTTGTATTTAGATCTTGCCGTCGCCTCATCCCGGGGTTGATGCCCCTTAATCGATTGGTAATGCGGGATCTGGCAATCTCACCCCCGTCTCTTTGCGATCTCATCGCGCGGTCCCTTGGAGGAGACCTTTGGGCAAGGTCGGGGCAATGATCGCCACGAGCCCCCCATGAAGCCAGAACGCAAGAATTGTGCTGGATTGCTCTCGTCGAATCCCTCGATGGATGCGTCGTCTGCGTGATGGAAGCGCCGCCTTTCCGGGTCGCCGATCCGCGATAGAGCCCTTCAGCCCTTGGCCTTTTTTCCCTCTCAGCCAAGCCGTCGAAGCAGCTCCTCTCGATCGGTGATGGGTGGCTGGCAAGTCCGATTCGAGCAGATATAAGCGGTCGCTTCTTCCGGGATATGGGCGATCCCTTTTGCAATCTCGGTTGCCCCTTCGTCGGCGAGCGAAACAACGCTTCTTGGGAGATATCGGCTTCGCAAGATCCCAGCCATATGAATGGCCTCATTGCGCGGGCCGGCAATGACGATCTCCTCGTTAGGTCCCATGGCGAAGTCCAGGGCGATCATCGCTTGGGCGGATGCCGCTAGGTTTGCCTTCCCGAGGGAGGCCTGCAATGCCTCTCTTCCGAGCGCCTCCAGGTCGAGGCGGCCCGTCAGCTTGGCAAGGCGAAGCAGGTTCCATGCGGCAACAGCGTTTCCGGAAGGGGTGGAACTGTCGGAGAGGACCTTCTCTCTGATTATCAGGGATTCGTCGCCCTCGGCTGTGAAGAAGAACCCTCCTTGCAACCCGTCCCAGAAGAGGTCGACCATTGCAGAGGTAAGGTCCAAGGCCATCCCCAGATGTTCTCGCTTGAACGTTGCAAGATAGAGCTCGATTAGCCCCCATATGAGGAATGCGTAGTCGTCAAGCTTTCCTTCTATCCCTGAAACGCCCAAGCGATAGCGGTGCAGAAGGGCTCCGTTTTTGTACATCTCCCTCATCAGAAACTCGGCCGCCCTCTCGGCCGCTTCTCCATAGGATCTATCATTCAGCGTCCAGGCGGCCCTCGCAAGGGCTGCGATCATCAGGCCGTTTCCGTCGGTCAGGATCTTGTCGTCTTTGAAGGGATGGGCTCGAGCATCCCTTGCGGCGAGTAGGATGCTACGGCAATCCTCTGGATCGAAGTCCTCCAGCCCCTCTTTGGGATCTAAGGCAACTCTTGGAACGTTCCTTCCCCGTCCAATCCCGCCCTCGGAGCCGACGTTTCCATCGCGAGAGATTCCGTAAAGCCTCATCATGGGCTTGGCCTGCGGTCCGAGGGCTTCCTCGAACTCCTGGCGTGACCAGAGATAGAAGGCCCCTTCCTCCCCATCGCTGTCCGCGTCCTCCGCCGAGTAGAATCCTCCCTCCGGAGAGGTCATCTCCCTTTTTACGTACTCCAGTATCTCCCGAGCGGTCCGGGCATACGCATCGATTCCTGTAGCCTGGTAGGCCTCCAGGTAGGCGATCTCAAGCATGGCCTGATCGTAGAGCATCTTTTCGAAGTGAGGAAGCGACCACTCCGCGTCGGTGGAGTAGCGATGGAATCCGAATCCAACCTGGTCGAAGATGCCGCCCCTGCGCATGGCCTGGAGGGCTGTCTCGGCCATATCGAGCGCTGCATCATCTCCAAACCGCTTCCAGTAGCGAAGCAGGAATAGGATGTTATTGGGATTTGGAAACTTGGGCGCCTTCCCAAACCCGCCGTGTATCCAGTCGAAGTGGCGAGCGAGCCCTCCATATGCCTGGTGCATCATCCCCAAATCCATCTCAACTTGGTCGGCAGGACCTTCGGCCATGCGGGCCATCAACGCCTCTGCATATGCGTATAGGTCGCTTCTCTTCTCCTTCCACATCTCGGCTATCTGTGGAAGAAGTTCCAGCATGCTGCCGCGGCCGGGCGGCCCCGGGATGTAGGTTGTGGCAAGAAAGGGCTTTCTATCCGGCGTCATGAAGATGGAAAGCGGCCAGCCTCCTCGGCCCGTCATCTCCTGGCAGGCCGACATGTAGATCCCATCGATATCCGGCCGCTCCTCGCGATCCACCTTTATGGAAACAAACTCCCTGTTGAGCAGCCTGGCCACATCCGGATTCTGGAACGACTCGCGGGCCATGACGTGGCACCAGTGGCAGGCGGAGTAGCCAATGGAGAGGAAGATCGGCTTGTCCTCCCGCCTGGCCTTCTCGAAGGCCTCCTCTCCCCAGGGGCGCCAGTCCACGGGATCATCGGCATGTTGCAGCAGATAGGGGCTCACCTCCCCTGCGAGATCGTTCATCGATCCTCCAGGGAAAAAAATGTGTGGCGGCCTATTCTTGCAGGCCGAACTTATCCGTGTCCACCCATTCCATGCTCAGCAGGGACCAGAAGTCGAGCGCAAGCCCTTGAAGGACGTACTCATAGGGAAGCCAGCCATATCCCTTATCGCCCCAGCCAGTGCCCCAGGAGTTCCTGATGAGAAGGGCGCCTGTCGTCGTCTTGTCGCACTTCTTGTTCTTGATCTTCTTCTTGTCGTCGTACCCTGCGGCAACTATCGCATGGCCCCACTCGGCACTCTCGCTTGGGCAGGGGAAGGGAATTTCGCCGGGGATGTCTGCGCTATCGAAGGATGGGAATCCGAAGAAGCCGAACATCGAGGGTATGCCGCAGGCCAGGTAGGCCTTGACCTTGGCGAGCACCTTATCCTTGGGGACGTTCGATCCCAGGGGATCGTGGCAGAAGTACCTCAGTGCCTCGTAGTTGTCGGCTACTGCATAGACGAAGTTGCTGGGCTCGAGTTCATAGTCCTCCACCTTGTACGGCCAGTACCTCTCAGGAGGGACTCCGCAGAGGACCAGGGCGCCCATGGTATTTCTCAGCCATGCCCCGGTGTCGCCGGTCACTCCCATTAGGTTTCGTGTGGTCTTGTATATGAACAGACGGGATCCGTCTATATGTTTTCCAAATCCACGACGCTGGAAGTACTCCACAACCCCAACTGCGGCGTTAGCTGTGCACGAACCCAGGTTCTTTTGATCCTCCACGTTCGAGAACCAAGGCCTCAGGTCCACGCTGGCGGGAATGGCCTTTCCTGGCTTATCCTTGGGAATTCCAAGCTTCTCGTTCATTGCGACGATTCGTGGATCCTGGTCTGACAAGTCTCTCAGATCTGGCATGGGGGGAAGCCATCCAGTTCCGAAGCTCTCCCCTGTCTCCGGGGAGATCGCGTTTTTAAATATTCCCATCATTTAAATCAGTCCATTTAGTAAACTTAAATTAAATCCGTTATATCTCCATTGCGTTGCAAGGGGCGCAAAGCCCCATATCTGGATTAAATGCCGGTTATTCTCGACTGTCCTCCAACACTCCCGAATATAACTTCGAATTGTTATGTCAAATCTAATACTTATAGATATCTGCGATTGATCGTAATATATGCGATTGACATGAAGGCCGATTATAGTTCCGAATATCTCATCCTGGAGAAATGAATGAGGGGGGTTTCCCCTCCTGCTGGAGAGTTACCTATCGCTTCACCGGTCCCAATGGGGCAACGACTTTGCCGTAGACCTCGTTGAGCACCTGGGCGAGTCCGGCGTAAATCGCGGATGCTCCGCAGATTATCCCCTCGTATCCGGTCAGCGTGGCGATGAAGGCGTTGCCTGTCGCGTCGCGGATGGCAAGCAGGAAGAAGAGAATCGTCAGGCTCAGGAAGACGAACTGCAGGGCCCGGTTGAGCCTCAACGTCCCTATGAAGAGAACGCCTGTGAATATTCCCCACATTATGAAGTAAGCTACGAGGGCCGTCTTGGATGTTGCCGTCCCAAGCCCCAGGTCTGGCATCAGTATGAGGCCCACCAATGAGAGCCAGAAGAGCCCATAGGACGTAAACGCCGTCATGCCGAAGGTGTTGTTCTTCTTCCACTCCATAATGCCTGCTATGATCTGAGCAATCCCTCCGTAGAAGATCCCCATAGCTAGTATCATCCCTCCAAGCTCGAAGTACCCGGCGTTATGAAGGTTCAGGAGCACTGTTGTCATTCCAAAGCCCATCAGTCCCAGCGGAGCCGGGTTGGCCGTTGTGTCCTTGATCTTGAACGTCGATTCTGTTGTAGTCTTAATATCTTTCAAGCCATTTCCCTCCTTTACTAAGTGTTATTGTGAATTATTCGTATTAATCGCTTCCCCTACGAAATGCTATCGATAATAATGTAAATCAATTACAATGAGATGAATCATTGAAAGGAATTTCGATCAATTAGCTGTCTGGAAAAGAGCGTTGGGCCGTTCAAAGGGGAGCGGGAGCTGCCGCACATGGAAACCGTCCGCGCACCGGAGGGCGACGGAATCGTCCACCATTCGCCCAAATCTCCAGGAGCCCTTGGACTGGCTCGCGCTTCTGGTGTGAGCAGCCCGTCGGCTGAGGCTGGAATCGCGACCTTCTCGCGGAGCCCTTGGACTTGGTCGTGCCTCTGCGCGGGCGGTCTTTCCTGGCGACCTTCCCGTGAAGTTTATCATTCACCCCCGATGAAGCGATATCATGCGGGAGGCCTAAAAGGTTGTGCGGCATCAATGGCTTCACCTGGAAGGACGAATCGCTGATCGCACGGATGAACCGGGATCTGAGCCATCGCGGTCCGGATGATGAGGGGGCGTACTCAGACGGCAGGGTATCCTTGGGCCATCGCCGGCTCTCGATCATCGACCTATCACCGCTAGGCAAGCAGCCGATGTCCAACGAGGACGGAAAGATCTGGATCGTCTTCAACGGGGAGATCTACAACTTCTCCTCCCTCCGGGAGGAGCTTGAGGGGCTCGGCCATTGTTTCAGATCGAGGACCGATACGGAGGTTATAATCCACTCATATGAGGAGTGGGGTAGCGCATGTTGCCAACGGTTCAACGGCATGTGGGCGTTTGCGATCGTTGATAAGAGGAAGGGAGAGCTCTTCCTGAGCAGGGATCGCTTTGGGATCAAGCCCCTATACTACCATCTGGATGGCGACGGCCTGATCTTCTCTTCGGAGATCAGATGCATACTCGAGCATCCCATCCCTAGGCGGCCCGACGATCGGATGGTCTACGAGTATCTTGCCTATGGATTTCACGATCACTGCAGGGAGACCTTCTTCTCGGACGTGCACCGGCTGATGCCTGGAGAGTGCCTGATATATCCCCTATCCGGCGGGCAGGTCGAGAGGTTCAAGTGGTACGATCTGGCGAAGGGCATCGAGAGTTCCTCCTTATCCTTGGAGGATGCCGAGGTGTGCATTAGGGAATTATTCCAGGATAGCGTTCGACTGAGGCTGATTGCCGACGTCCCGGTAGGCTCCTGTCTGAGCGGGGGCATCGACTCCTCTTCAATCGTTTACATGATGCGGCGGCTTCTTAAGGATGGCAGGATAAAGGCCTTCTCAATGGTTTTTCCAGGTGCAGATGTGGACGAGTCCTCCTATATCGATGAGGTGGTGGAGCATACGGACGTCGAGACATATCGGATAACCCCGACGCCTGAGGATCTGATGAGGGATCTATCCGACCTCGTCCGCACTCAAGAAGAGCCCTTTGCCACATTATCCATATACGGCCAGTACAGGGTGATGCAGCTTGCCCATCAAAGTGGCATGAAGGTGCTCTTGGACGGCCAGGGGGCTGATGAGATCCTGGCTGGCTATTTCATCTATTTTAAATATTATATCTTTGAATCGCTGAAAAAGGGGCGATTGAAGGAGGCAGAAGCGGCCGCCGCGCTCTTGAGCCGTCGGTTCGACGACCTGGTGATCTTTCCCCTTGCGGTCCTTGGCGGCAGATTCGAGATCGTCCAGGGGATCATGGAGAGGATATGGCAACGAAAGCAGGGCTATCTGCAGCGCTTCTACAGCGGGCCGGTCTCCAACCCATTCGTCGAAAGGGGCTTTGACCTCAACTCAGCGCTCCTCAATAACCTGGTCAAATACAGCATTCCTCAGCTCCTCCGATACGAGGACAAGAACTCCATGCGCTGGTCGATCGAGTCCCGCGTTCCATTCCTGGACTATAGGCTCGTGGAGCTTGCGCTCTCCCTTCCCTCCAACTACAAGATCAGGGAGGGCACGACGAAGTACGTATTCCGCAGGGCAATGAAAGACCTGGTCTCCTCGCGCATACTCGGACGCAAGGATAAGATCGGCTTTGCCACCCCGGACAAGGACTGGCTCGCAAACCCGGCATTGGCCAGCATTATGGGGAAGGTGGTGGATTCAAAGGAGTTCCGTTCCCGAAAGTACTGGAAGCCCCTAGAGGTCTCGTCGATGGTGGACGAGCACACGAAGGGCATTCGCAACTGGAGCGAGGAGCTCTGGCGGGTATTGAACTTGGAGATGTGGCTTAGGGAGTTCGTGGATGAGCAGATGCAGCGACCGACTGAATGAAAAAGGGTACTGCAAACATATATTCATGCAATGCCATCGGGTCAGCCTCGATAAGGCCCAAGTGCTTGAGGCCCTCGATTCTCTTTGCCTCCCAAGCGGCTCCAACGGTGCAATGTGCAAACCTAAAGTCGATTGGGCCATTGGGGCTGGGCACCATTCGATGAAAGTGCTATTCTTGGCAAGCTGGTATCCCAATCCAGATAATCCTGTAGAGGGATTGTTCATAAGGAGGCATGCACTTGCGGTATCGCAGTATTGTGATGTCTCAGTATTATATATTCACACAAGAGGAGCCAAAGATAAAGTGATAGTATCGGAGGATGAGGGCCTCCTTGAGATCGGTATCTTTAGGAAGATTGGATCTGGTATGCGGCATAAAACGTGTGATCTTATTCTTGCTTATCTACAGGGCATAAGGGAAGGACTGGAGATCGTCGAAGCCCGTCGAGGCAGGCCGGATATTCTTCACGTTAATGTGATCTATCCGGCCGGGCTGATAGCCCTTCTACTCTCATTCCTGAAGGGCTATCCATATATCATCACTGAACACTCTACCGGCTATCTGATTGAGGACGGAAGCTTCAGCAGAAGATCCATATTGATGAAGGCTGCCATAAGATGGGCGGGCAATAGGGCCAAACGGATCACTACCGTTAGCCGAAAGTTAAGGGATGCTATGGTCGACGCAGGGATAAAAAATCGCTATTCGATCGTTCCCAATGTAATATATATCGCATCGCCCATCTCAATTCGCCGTAGCAGCATTGACGAAGGAGGAGATATAAGGAAGAGGATGATTCATATCTCTCTTCTGGACGATCGGCAGAAGAACGTCTCTGGAATACTGAAAGCCCTTAAGGTTCTGGCCGATAGAAGGGACGACTTTAGGCTGGACATCGTAGGTGAAGGGCCGGATCGACGGAATCTTGAGGCCCTTGCCGCAGATCTGAGCCTTCTCAACGACAAGGTTTTCTTCCACGGAAGGGCAAGCGATGAGGATATTGCCCTTTTCTTCTCCAGATGCCACTTTTTCATCATGAATAGTAACTTTGAGACGTTTTCTGTGGTGACTGCCGAGGCTTTAGCAGAAGGAAAGCCCGTCATAGTGACCAAATGCGGCGGGCCGGAGGAGTTTGTCGATGAATCATGCGGGATTTTGTTGGATCCAGGGGACTTCGAAGGCTTGGTGGGGGCTATCGATTTTATGCTCGATAATTTTCAGGCTTACGATCCTGAGACGATCAAAAAGCGAGCCCGGGATCGGTTCGATGAGAAGAAGATAGGAATGATCTTCTCAGGCATTTATGAGGAGATAATCGGATGAAATCTCCGGAAATTGGTAATCGATCCATCCAGGCCATGGCTTTAGAGGACATCTTGCGAATTCCAGCCCTTGAAAGGATGCTTCAAGGAGACGTAGGCGTATTCAGTGTTAGGTATCTATTTATCAATAATTATTCAAATTTACTTGTAAGCCGGGCATCAAATCCAGCAAAGATTGGTATCGCATCACAAGAAAGCATCGATATATATTGCCTCATGAGACTAATGCGCGATATATTCGTTAGATCTTCAATTCATCCCGCTGAGCTGCTATTTATATCCAGGGATCGAAAGGTCGAGGTTCGCTCGCCGCATGGCTTAATCGCTGGGGATTACCTGTTTTACAGCATCGAGGACCACTTGAAAAGGCATAATCCTGACATCAATTATCATATGTTCTTCCTCGATGACGGCTACGAGAAATTTAAGCATGCCTCTCCTTTTGATCTAATTCGCAGCCTAAGTTTCAGCCTCTGCAGGTCGGTACAATGGAGGATGCATCGCAATCGCATCTTGGAGCAGCTTCCCTGCGAAGAGAGGGAAAGTCTGTCGCTATGTATTTCATCCTTTTATAATCCCAGGCAGTTACTCAATAATGCTCTCTTGGGATATAGCATTAGGAATCTGCTTGAGCATATCCGCCCCACTGTAATTATCTCGAACGACGACTGCATCTACACCAAGCTTGTAGACTCGCATGCTTGGTTCATAGTGCTTCAATCAGCTAATGTATTGGATTCTGTGGATGAATGTCGCTCAATCATATTTCAGGATTCCTCGTTAATGCCCTATTATTTCCTAGCATCGGGGAAGATGTATGCAGAGATTAAAGAGAAGCATGACATGGCCAAGCGGATTATAGTCGTTGGACTTCCCAGATACGATCTATTATATAAATCTAAATATCTATACTCAAAGACATGTTTCCTTAATGAGCATGGCATCGATCCAGACAATAAAATCGTCTTATGGGCCACTCAGACCCATGGGCTGAGCAAGGAGGAGAACTTGATGAACTTGGAGGCGGTCTTCGGGGCCATTGAGGGCTTGAACGGATCCACTTTGATCATCAAGCAGCATCCGGCCGAGGGCGAGGAGCATACGATGATGATCCATCATCACCTAGATATGCATCCCATAAGCGCATTGATCGTTCCCAAAGACTTCGATATTATCGAGCTCGTGACCGTCTGCGACCTGATGATCACCAGGCACTCGACGACTGCCATGGAAGCGGTGGCTTTGAATAAACCTATAATCATCCTCAATCTGAGCGGGAATCCGGATCCTGTTGACTACGTGGAGGCTGGAGTTGCCCTTGGTGTCTATAGCGAGGAAAGGCTTCGCCCGGCAATTCAGCGATTGCTGGAGGATGACAGCGTTCTTGCAACGCACAGGCAGGCATATGTGGAAAAGCACCTTTACAGGATCGATGGAGGTGCCACGCAACGAGTGGTGAACATAATCCAAGGATGCCTGCATTCGAAGAGGGATCATGAAAAATGATATTTTAGCTGTAATTCCCGCCAGAGGTGGGAGCAAGGGCCTTCCTGGAAAGAATATCGCCCTTCTCAACGGCCGCCCTCTCATAGCGTATACCATAGAGGCAGCATTTGCGTCTCGATATGTGAGCAGGATTGTCGTATCCACCGACGATGTCAAGATTGGGGAGGCTTCTCGTGCCCATGGCGCCGAAGTTTTAATGCGTCCTAGCCATCTAGCTGGAGATGAGACCCCTACTGTCTCGGTCTTGATGCATGTCCTGGACCAGATGGGTGCAGATTCCTATCTCCCAGATATCGTCGTACTGCTGCAGCCGACATCGCCTTTGAGGTCTGCCTGCGATATAGATGAAGCCCTGGCCACCTTCCTTCATGGCAACTCCGACTCCCTGGTTAGCGTAAGCGAGATGGATCATAGTCCCTATTGGAGCCTCAAGATCGAGGGCGGCCTCCTGCAGCCCATCTTTGGGCAAGCTTGCTTGAATATGAGACGTCAGGAGCTTCCAAAGACATACCTTCCCAATGGAGCAATCTTCATCTCCCGACCCGAGGTCATTCGAAGGGATGGAGGATTTTATTCATTACGCACCGCGCCCTATATCATGCCAAGGGAGAGAAGCGTAGATATAGATTGCGAATTTGATCTGCTCTTGGTCGAGCTGCTTATGCGATCCTGTGAGGCTCGAGGAGATGCAGAGAGGCCATGATATTATACAAGGCGGTGCTCGTGGTATGGCACTATTGATGATCGGAGATCGGATGGTGGGGCCAGGTGAGCCATGCTTCATCGTTGCCGAGGCAGGGGTAAATCATAACGGGCAGATGAATTTAGCCAAGCGGCTGATCGACGTGGCCAAATCTGCCGGTGCGGACGCAGTAAAATTTCAAACATTTCGGGCCGAGGATGTGGCAACTACAAAGGCAGAGAAGGCCGATTATCAGAAGGAGACATCGCCTCTGGAAGAATCTCAATACCATATGTTGAAGCGGCTCGAGCTCTCCGAGGTGGAGTTCACCGATCTTGCCGCCTATGCTCATTCCAGGGGCATCCTGTTCCTTTCCACACCATTCAGCATTAAAGGCGTAGATCTCCTCAATCGAATTGGCGTTCCTTGTTTCAAGGTGGCCTCTGGAGAGATCACTAACCTGCCTTTGTTGAAGCACATTGGTCAAACGGGAAAGCCAGTCATACTCTCAACGGGGATGTCCACAATAGAGGAGATAAGGGATGCATTGGCAGCATTGAAGCAGGGCGGGAGATGTGAGGTCGCCCTCCTCCATTGCGTCACTGGTTATCCACCTAGAATGGAGGATGTCAACCTCAAGGCCATGCTATTCTTGGAGAAGACTTTTCATCTTCCCGTCGGATTTTCCGATCACACAATGGGCATTAATGCCTCTGTGGCCGCGGTTGCTCTCGGTGCATGCGTGATAGAGAAGCATTTTACAATCGATAGAAACCTATCTGGACCGGACCATCGGGCGTCGCTAGAGCCTGATGAATTGGCTGCCCTTGTAAAATCGGTTAGAGAAGTTGAGGTCGCGCTTGGGCGTGAGGTGAAAGAGCCAAGCTTGGAGGAGTCCTCCATTCGAGGATTAGTGCGCAGAAGCGTTGTAGCTCGGCAGATTATTCCACAGGGCACGAAGATAAATGAGGATATGCTGGATTGCAAGAGGCCTGGCTGCGGGATTCCGCCTGCAGATCTATCGACGTTGGTGGGTCGCAAGGCCCGCAGGCAGATCCAGAAGGACGAATTGTTGAGTTGGAATATGGTGGATTAGGCTGGAAAGGGGCTTTCGCATGAGGAGGATCGTATACATTAGTGGGACCAGGGCAGATTACGGGCTCATGCGAACGGTCCTGCAAGCCATATCCGAAGACCCTGAGCTTGAACTGGAGATAGTGGCCACTGGCATGCATCTGATGGACGAATTCGGCCGGACAGTTGATTATATAGCCGCAGATGGGTTTAGGCCGCGCATACTGGAAGCCATATTCGATGGCGATGACAAGGCGTCGATGGCCAGATTTGTGGGGCGAGTGATCCAGCGTCTTCCGGAAATGCTGCAACAGCTGCAGGCGGACATGCTGCTTCTCCTCGGCGATCGAGGCGAGATGCTCGCCGGAGCTGTGGTGGGGGCCTATCTCTCTTTGCCGGTTGCCCATCTTCATGGTGGGGAGACGACATCCACAGTCGACGATCTCGCTAGGAACGCCATAACCAAACTGGCTCACATTCATATGCCGGCCACCTATAAAAGTGCAGAGAGGATCGCCCGGATGGGGGAGGACCCCTCTCGGATCTTCGTAGTGGGAGCTCCTGGGCTCGACAGCCTGCTTCTAGAGGAGATGGCGGCGCTGGAGGAACTGGATGCGAGATATGGCCTGGACCTGGACCGACCTTTGATAATATTAATTCAGCATCCGGTAACGCTGGAGGCTGAGGAGGCCGGAGCCCAGATGGAGGAGACTCTGGCCGCAGTCTCCTGCCTTAGCTGCCAAACGATAGTGGTTTATCCTAATGCAGACGCAGGCAGTGGCAAAATGATAGAGGCGATAAGGAGATACAGTAGCCTGCCTTTTATCAAGGCCTATAAGAGCTTGCCCAGGAGGGATTTCCTGGGCTTGATGAGGATGGCAGATGCTATCGTTGGCAACTCCAGCAGCGGTATCATCGAGGCTCCATCCTTTGGCCTTCCCGCGATAAACATAGGTGATCGGCAGGAAGGGCGCGAGAGGGGCATGAACGTCATAGATGTAAGCCATGATAGAGGGGCGATCAGGGTGGCTGTAGGGCGTGCTCTATTCGATGAAGAGTTCAAGGAGCAGGTCCGTCTGGGGAAAAACCCTTACGGCGATGGCAGGACAGCCCATCGTGTGGTGAAAATCCTTAAAAATATCGAGATAGATCATGATCTTCTACAAAAGCGTCCGAGGCGGGAATGACATAGATGGCCGATAGGTTCAAAGCTTGGAAATATCCTTGCATTGAGGATGGAAAGCCTACGGAGTATGGTTGGGTGGTCAAGAACGTAAAAGGCTTGGATCTGGGGTTCGGTACCGATATTGGTGCCTTCACATATATCAACGCCCTCAACGGGGTTATTATTGAGGAGAATGTGCAGATCGGCTCGCACTGCTCAATATATTCCATATCCACTATCGATGACAAACAGGGCCAGGTCGTGCTCAAGAGTGGATGTCGCATAGGTAGTCACAGCATAATCATGCCTGGGGTGACTGTTGGCAGGAATGCCCTTGTGGGCGCCTTCAGCCTTGTCAATAAGGATGTTCCCGATGGCTATTTAGCCTTGGGCATACCGCTCAAGATCGTCAAGCCTCTGGCTGGACCGGATTCAACTGGGAAGGAGAAATTATGAGCTGGCGAGTGCCTCTATTCAAGATCTACTGGGACGAAGATGACATTCAAGGGATGTCCAAAGCCATTAGCTCTGGGATGAACTGGGCAGTGGGATCGGAAGTAGATGCACTGGAGGGTGAGATCAGCCGATTTATCGGCTCCCCATATTGTCTAACCTTCAACTCCGGGACCTCAGCCTTGCATTCAGCCCTTCTAGCTCACGGCATAGGCGCTGGGGATGAGGTCATCGTCCCCTCATTTACCTTTATATCAACGGCCAATGCTCCGATCTTCGTAGGGGCAAGGCCTGTCTTTGGAGATATCGAGGAGCGGACTTTCGGCCTGGATCCTGAGGATGTGGCGGAGCGCATAAATTCTCGGACGAAGGCGATAATACCAATTCACTACGGAGGCTGTCCTTGCAGGATAAGGGAGCTCAAGGAGTTAGCGGAGGACCACCATCTGATTCTAATCGAGGACGCCGCGGAGTCGTTTGGAGCGGATCTAGACGGGCGGAAGGTCGGCACCTTTGGGGACTCGGCGATGCTGAGCTTCTGCCAAAACAAGGTCATAACTACCGGGGAGGGGGGAGCCGTCGTCACCCATTCCGAGGAGCTCTATGGGCGCATGAGGATGCTGCGCTCACACGGCAGGCTTGAGACAAGCGACTATTTCTCCTCCAGGGAGATCCTCGATTATGTGGCTCTAGGCTTCAACTTCAGAATGTCCAATCTCATAGCCACGCTTGGCAGATCCCAGTTGAAGAAGGCGGAGAAGATCATAGCCATGCGCCGGAAAAATGCAGCCTATCTCAACAAGATGATCGGGGCCTTCAAGGAGATCGATCTTCCAAACCCTCCCGCAGGTTACAATCATGTCTACCAGATGTATACCATCTCTATCGATAATAGGGATCAGCTCATGGATCATCTTGCTCGCATGGGCGTTATGACCAAGGTCTATTTCAGCCCGGTTCATCTGACATCGTTCTATAGAGATGAGCTGAAGTACCTCTGCCACCTCCCGGTCACTGAGAGGGTCTCAAATCGCGTCTTGACCCTGCCGATGTACCCTCATCTCTCGGAGGATGAGATGAACATAGTCGTTCGAGGCATCGAGGAATTTCTGGAGTTGAGTTCTCGTGGATAGAGAATCGTATTATCGGGGAAAGACCGTCTTGGTTACCGGGGGCGTAGGCTCGATTGGCAGCCAGCTGGTTAGAGGTATCCTCAAATATCATCCCAAGACCGTTCGCATTTTAGATAACAACGAGACGGGCCTATTCGATCTTGAACAGGAGCTGAAATCTGATATAATTCGTCCTCTTGTGGGAGATGTCCGCGATCTGGAGCGGCTCAGGCGCGCGTTTGAGGATGTCGATCTGGTGTTCCATGCGGCAGCTCTCAAGCACGTCCCCATCTGCGAGTTCAATCCGTTTGATGCGGTCAAGACAAACGTGTTGGGAACTCAAAATGTCCTGGACGCGGCCCTGGATGAAGAGGTTGAGAAGGTAATTACCATCAGCACTGATAAGGCGGTCAATCCCACAAACGTCATGGGGGCAACGAAGCTTCTGGCCGAGCGATTGACCATCTCGTCCAACTCATATCGAGGATCCAGGCGAACCGTCCTGTCTTGCGTAAGGTTTGGCAACGTCTTGGGATCGAGAGGCTCGGTAGTTCCTCTCTTTAAAAAGCAGATCGAGAGGGGAGAAGCCCTCACAATTACCGACGCCGAGATGACGCGTTTTATCATGGACATCCCAAAGGCGGTCGAATTGATACTGAAAGCCGCGGAGATGGCTACAGGGGGGGAGATATTCATCCTGAAGATGCCGGTGATGAAGATAAGCGACCTAGCCAATGTGATGATGCACGAGCTGAGCCCGGAAGGGATGAAGGTAGAATCAAGGAACATTGGGATGCGGCCTGGGGAGAAGATGTATGAGGAGCTCATGACCGAGCTTGAGGCCACTTGCGCATATGAGAGCGATGATATGATTGTTGTTTTGCCGCGTCAAAGGAGCTATCTGGATAGCCAACCGCCGGAGCCGTCCTTGCCGGCAGACTTTCAAAAGACCGAAATAAAGTCCTATTCATCCGAGCATGCATCCCTTCTTAGCCGTGAGGAGATCAAGGCTATGATACATAGGTTGAATCAACCCAGATGATTCAACCTGATTTGCATTTTTTCACTCCACCTTATGATCTTAATATCCCTACAGCGGATTTAATATCGTTCTTGCGAATGCCCTTCAAGAGCAGCATCGCGGCCAGATATGTCCCCGCGCCGATGATCACGGCAAAGGCGAGGGCGAAAGCCCCTTCTGGCTTGAGCAGCAGTATCAATAGGCCCATCAGGGCTGAGGAGGCCAGGCACTTTGCGAGAAACGTTGCCTCCACCTCGAGCTTGATGTATCTGCTGGAATAGTGGGCGGTCAAGGCAAAGGCCCCGATGTAGGCCAGTGTCGTGGAGAATGCCGCCCCTATGATCCCCATACTGGGTATGAGGAGGAGGTTCAGTCCGACGTTTGCCGCTGCGGCCACCGTCCAGATCGCCCCGATGACGCCGGTCCTCTTCTCGAGCACGAGGACCTGGCCTGCAATGGCATAGCAGCCAAAGAAGAGGGCGCTTATGGCCACAAATGGGGTGATCAGGTATCCACGGGAGGCGATCTCCGGGGTCGTCAGGAGATCGAGGATGGGCCGAGAGAGCAATGATACTCCGGCTGCTGCGGGAATGGCAAGCCCGAGCAGGCAGCGTAAGGAGTCCTTGATGATGGAGGTTACGCCCTCATAGCTGGATTGGTCGTACTGTTTGTAGAGGACCATGGGCAACATGAAGAAGAGGGGTGACATGAGCGCGAATATCAGGTTTCCAAGGACGTATCCGGGTGAGTAATATCCTACGAAGGCGCTGCCTAAGAGTATTCCGATCACGTATCGGTCGCTCGACTCGACCATCCAGCTCGAGAGCGTGCTAGGAACGGTTGGAAGGCCGAATGCCAGATGCTCCCTGGTATGGGTGAAATGAGGTATATGGATGCCTATCTCGCGGACTACCTGGACGATTAGCGCAGCCGAGACCGAGGATGAAGCGGCCAACAGGCCCAACACAGCCCCTTCGAGGCCGTAACCTGCCAGAACAAGGCAGGAGACGAGCAGCATGTTCAATATCGTCCTCAGGGATACGAAGACGGAGTACATCTTGATCTTTTGAAACGTCCTCAGATAGTTTACCAGTAATCCATAGAGGCATTCAAGGAATAGAAGTGGGGAGAGCAGCCTGATGATATCGGATCTGCCATCGAACAGGATCTCTGCCACAGGCTCTGCGAGCAGATAGAGTATCAGGGCGAAGATCCCGCCCATGAAGAGGATGATTCCAAGAATTGAGTAGAAGCCCTCTTTGATCTCCCTCTTATCCGTAGCCGCGGCCAGGAAGCGAACCATGGAGTAGGGAAGCCCCAAGTTGATGATCCCTGGAACCAATGCGAGCGTGACGTTGATCTGCACCCATAGCCCATAATCCTCGATAGGCAATCCTTTGGTGAGTATGGGCAAAAAGACCATGCCGCTCAAGCTCACCAAGAGGTTGGTTACTCCCACCAGGCCCACGCGCTGGGCGAAGATCCTGTATCCGCTCATCTATTTCTATCCCGAGAATCCCCTTGTGTTCCGGCACCCTCTCTCGTCTTGGGCATTGGCCGCATTCGCCCTTCGCATCTGACAGATATCCCTTGAAGCTAAGCCTTGGGGCTGAAGCCTCCTGACATCCTATAAGCGTTCACTCGCCCATCTGGCAGATATCCTTGGTGGAGAACTCCCCTCCCTCCCTTCTCATCTCGGATACGAGCTTCCCGTCAACGATCCTGAGGATGCGGTCGGTCTTTACTGCCATGTCCATATCGTGGGTGACGAGGATGAACGTTTGATCCATGGACCTGTTGAGCTCCCTCAGGGTCTCGTAGATCATCTCAGAGCTCTTGGTGTCGAGGTTCCCGGTGAGCTCGTCGCCGATGACGATTGCCGGGTGGTTTGCTAGAGCCCTCGCGATTGCAACCCTCTGGTTCTGGCCGCCCGAGAGCTCGGTTGGTCGATGGTCCATGCGGTCGCCGAGCCCCACCTCCTCCAGGAGCTGGCGTGCCCTCTCCCTTGCGGCCTTGTCCCTCTTGCCAGCTATGAGGAGCGGCATCATGACGTTCTCGAGAGCGCTGAACTCCGGTAGCAGATGGTGGTACTGGAATACGAATCCGAGCTCCTTGTTCCGAAGCCTTGCCCTCTCGGAGTGGCTTGCCGTTGTGACATCCACGCCCCTTAGGAGGATGGATCCCGAGGTCGGGCTGTCGAGGAGCCCGAGCATGTTCAAGAGGGTGCTCTTGCCGCTTCCAGAGGGGCCGACTATCGAGAGGAACTCCCCTTCATCTATGGTGAAGGTGACGCCGTCGAGGGCGACCACCTCCACGCCGTCACCGTAGACCTTTCTGAGGTCTATTAGCTCAATTAACTTACTCACTATCGATCGCCTCCACTGGGTCCAGACGGGCAGCCTTATAAGCGGGGTAGATCCCTGCCAGGAAGTTAACGGCCACCGGAAAGATCATGGCATAGGCAAGAAGCTCGGGGGTCAGCATGACCTCGATCTGGTTCTCCGCCATGCCTGGGGCTGGGATTGCCACGGGATACATCAGAAGGAGCTTGGAGACCGAGAAGGCAAGCCCTATCCCGAGGATGGCAGCCAGGGGGGCTTGGAGCATGCTCTCGATCACGAATATCAACATTGTCGATCGGCGGCTCGCCCCCATGGCGGCGAGTATCCCTATCTCCTTCGTCCGCCGGGTCACTATCATGATCATGGTGTTGGCAACGCCTAGCCCTGCTATTGCGAGTATCAATATGAAGAATACGGTGTTTGTGAGGTCTCGTGACTTTATCATGCTCAAGAGATCCTCGTTTTGGTCCTGCCAGCTACGCGCATCGTATGCAGTCGCGCTTCGCAGGGCAGCCGCCACATCGGAGGCTGTGTTGTAGTCCTCCAGCTTCACACCAACCTGGGAGACGACATCGCCTTCCCCGAGGAACTCCTGCGCTGTCTCGAGAGGCATATAGACGAGGGTGCTGTCGGACCCCTCTCCCATCTCAACAAGGCCTATCACCTCCAGGTCCATGCTCTCGTTCCTGCGGCTAAATCTGATCTTCTCTCCGAAGTTGAGCTCAAGATCCTCGGCAAGCTTGGTCCCCACGACCACTGCGTGCTTCTTGAAGAGGAGGTCGTAGAAATCTCCTCTGACCATCTTCTCCCGCACGCCCATCATCTCCTCCTCCTCCTCGGGATAGATGCCGAGGATCTGCACACCTTTGACGTTGTCCTTGTACTTCGCTGCCGCCTGTACCTGAAGCCTCGGGGATACCGATATGACGCCTGGATAGCTCCACAGCAGAAGGTCCAACGTGCGGTGGAGGTGGATGAACTTCTCCTCCTCCTTGGGATTTACGATGAGGTGGGGGCTTTCCTCCACCATGCTGGAGATCATGTTCCTATTGTTGCTCTCCATTATTCCCATGGTAACCACGATGAAACCCACCGCGAGGGCGACGGAGGCCACGGTGAAGGCCACTCCCCTGGGATTGGCCATGAGATGCCTCTTTGCCAAGATCCACTCGAACATAGGGCTCATCCCCTCAGCGCTTCGACCGGATCAAGTCGTGAAGCCTTTCTGGCGGCAAAGAGGCCGGCAACGATTGCCAGGAGAACTGCTGCCAGGTTGAACGTCATTATGTCCAGGGGATTGATGATGAAATGGAGGGTGATGGACCTGCCGGGAGGCCCCATCTCGATTCCTCCGAGGTACAAGGAGACTGCTGCTCCCAGGATGGAGCCTCCGACGCCGCCGGCAAGTCCGAGGATCCCGCTCTCCAGGATGAAGATCCTCCATATCGATGCAGGCCTTGCCCCCATCGCCATGAGCATGCCGATCTGTCTCGTCTTCTCAAGGACTAGCATGTTCATCACATTTGCGATGCCGAAGGCTGCTATCACCAGCAGCAACAGGAGGTTGATCTTGTTCTGGGCCTTCTGGAATGCAAGCACCTCGAGGATGTTTGGGTATAGCTCCTGCCAGCTCATCGCATTGTAGCCCATTGCCTCGATCTCCTCCGCAGCCCGCGGGGCTTCGTATATATCCACCATCTTTATGCCCACGTTGCTCACAACGTCGCCCTCGTCGACGAACCTCTGCGCCGTCTCCAGCGAGACGAAGGCCATTCCCTCGTCCACTTGGGCATATCCGGTCTGGTATATGCCGCTCAAGACCAGGTTAAGGGTCCTGGAATCGGGGTAGCTGGCCTCAAGCGTATCCTCCATCTTCACCTCAAGCTTATCGGCGAGCGCTTTTCCCATTACAACGCGCCTTCCTCCCAGGACTGAGTTGAAGTCGCCCTGGATGAAATCCTCCCCAAGCCCCGATATCTTGTCCGCCTCCCATGGGATCACTCCCGAGAGGGCGACGTTCTCCACGTTATCATCATGCGCCAATATGGCGCCTGCGGTCAGGCTTGGGGAGACAGCGACGAGGCCTGGAAGCTCCCATGCCCTCTCGACAAGCGTTCGATATAGGTGGAGGTACATATCCCCATCCTTGGGGGAGACGGTTATATGGGCGATGTTCTTCACAACGATCTCTATGAGGAAGGATTCGAAGCCGTTTTGAAGGGCGATGAAGATGCAAGAGATTGCGACAGCAAGGCCCACAGCTCCCATGGCGAGGGCGGTCTGGCGCTTCCTCGCCGTGATGTACTTGAGTGCAATGAAGAGCTCGAAGGGGAGCATTTCTTCGGCGTATATGGGTTAAGCTTAAATGTTTGTCCCCTAACGAGAGGTGAGGTTTTATGAGGCTCTCGATCCCCCTGTTGATACTTGCTGCCGTGCTTGCGTGGCCTGCCCAATGCCAGGAGATAACCGATCGCCCGGAGATAATCGACCTATTCTCCAACATCAACTCCGCCGACGTTACGCTCTCCGGCGATGTTGGCGGATCCTTGCTCAGGGTCGACCTGATCCAGTCAGGAGAGCGGCTGCAGAGCAAGAGCCTGTCCATCGATGGCCCGGGGACATGGATCGTGAGATGGGATGAGCGTTCGTTCGAGGAGGGCGCGTTCGAGGCGTGTGCGGAGCTCTTAGACGGGGATGTGGTGGAGTCCCGGCGCTGCTACAGCTTCTATTACGGGGGACGCGTTCCTGTGCGCTTCGATGTTAGGGACTTTTTGGCGGACTCGCGTGGCATCCATCTCACCATCTACTCAGACGATCCGACAATCGTCGATATCGATTACATGCTCATATCAGGAGATAAGGCCCTCTACGTCTCCCGTGAGAAGGGCGTATCCATCGGTGGAGGTCGCTATTCGGCCCTTCAGCTGGACTGGGAGTGGAAGCAGCTCCTGGATAGTGGGGAGGATTATTTTGGGCGGGTCAAGATAAACGAGCTGAACCACGATCAAACAAGGGCGTTCATGATGGGGTTCCGGGCTATGGAGGACGCGTCCATCACGGAGACCTACGAGGACGAGATGGGGGCAAGCGCAACGGTCATGGGCAACTCTCGCGTCCCATTTCGAGGCAGCCTCAGGTTCATCCTCTCCGGAGATGAGGGCGCAATCGAGACCATCGAGAAGCCCACGCCCGTCCTTCTGGTGGGGGACGACGAGACGGTCGAGGTCTCCTGGAATGAGACGCTCGATCCTGGGATATATCGGCTCAATGTGCTGCTGCTAGGAAACGATGGCGGTGTCATCGACATGAGGGAGAGCGTCATCGAGGCAGAGGTCTTGGCAAGCCCCGTCAATCTCTCCCTTTCGGAGCCGGAGAAGAGCCCTGGCCTCACGACCATTGCCGCGCTCACAACGTTAGGATCAGCTCTGTTCCTCGCGGTTCGGCGGAGGAGATAGCCCTCCTTCTGCTAAGTTATATATGCCCGGAGCCTCATACAATCGAAGGGAGGGATCACATGAGAATGGATATCCGTTATCTGGCCTGTCTTCTGGCCTTATTGCTGGCAGCCTCACTGCTGCCTTCCGCCTCTGCCCAAGCAAGCCTTGGAGCGATCGTGAAGCCCACATACGACCTCGAGCAGGGTTTCCGCTTTCAGCCCCTTTACGAGATGGGCGAAGCTGCCTCATCCGTGTACGATGTAGGCATGTACAGCCGGATCAAGCCCACATACGACCTCGAGCAGGGTTTCCGTTTCAAGGCCCTTTACGGGATAGGCGAAGCTGCCTCATCCGTGTACGATGTAGGCATGTACAGCCGGATCAAGCCCACATACGACCTCGAGCAGGGCTATCGGTTCAGGGATCTATATGATATAGGGTCCTATCAGTCTAACCCGCCGTATAACTCCATTGCCACGTCCCCTGCCTGAAGATCCGTCATGAGGATATGTTCTGAGGCTGATCTTTTCCAGCCTCAGAGTACTTTTGTCTCTCCTCAAAGGTGCTTCTGTATGCCTTTCATCAGCGCAGGCTTAGGGTATGCCCCCACCAGGCGGTCAACCGGCTTTCCCCCTTTGAATATTAGCAGCGTGGGGATTGCCGATACGTTGTATCTGGTTGCAGTCTGCATGTTTTGATCCACGTTCAGCTTGGCGAAGACCGCCTTCCCCTTTAGCTCGCGGGCCAACTCCTCGATGACCGGAGCTAACGATCTACATGGACCGCACCATTCGGCCCAGCAGTCCACTACCAGCAGGGGGTATTGGGCCACAGCCGCGGTCATGGTGCCATCGGTCAAGACGACAGGCTTCTCAGGATACTCCACCTTGGGGCCAGAACTCTCCTCTTTTAGATCCCTCATCATCTTCTCCATCTTCTTCCTCCTAATATCCTCCAGCTCGTCCATAATCAAACCTCCAGTCGATCCCTTGCCTCGAGGATGAGCGATCTGAAGTGGCCTAGGTCCACCTCAACAACCTCGAAATAGAGCAATGTGAAATCGAAGAACTCCAACAGATCGTCCTCGCGATCCTCGGCATCGCCCAGGGTGTCGAGATAGATCGCTCCTTTGAAGCAGCCAAGCCCCATGCGCGCCTCCTCCATTCCCCAGCCCAGCCGCCGAAATATGTCCCGCCAGCACTTCAGCCAGCCGGGGGATAGGTAGAAGTAGAGGCCCAATTCAGCCCTCCTCTCTATCTCCTCCCTTCCGATCAGGGCATCTATGCAGTTCTGGCTGGACAGGGCCACTGCCCCGTAGGGGGCGAGGATCTCATCCATCTGCGGATGGCATGCGCCAAACGCCACGATGCATCTCTCCCGGCACTCATCGAGGGCCTCTCTCAAAGCCTCTTCTAATTGGTCGAAGTCGACATGCAATCCGGGATCTATGTAGCGGATGCTGTTGGGGGGTGGTATGCTAGGGATTAGCCTCTCTATCTCCTCTTCGAAGACGCCGCAGGCGATTGCCGAGTACATCCGGTTCACAGATCCCTCTCCCATATTATATCTCCATCGTCCCATTCAGATGAACTTCACTGCAATTCCCTTGCCCTTGGCAAGGGCATATACCCTTTCGGCAGTGGCGACATCCTGGATCGCAAGGCCGGTTGAGTCAAAGACCGTTATCTCCTCATCGTCCGCACGTCCGGGGACCTTCCCAGCGACGATATCTCCTATCTGGGCGTAGATATCCTCGATTGTCATCTCCCCTACGCTGAGGGGCACGTTCACCTCGCCTGAATGAGTGGCCTGGGCTAAGTCATCGACGACGACCTTGGAGCGACGCAATATCGCGGGCTCGAGCTCTTGCTTTCCCTTGGCATCCGCCCCTATCGCGTTGATATGGGTGCCTGGAAGGATCCAGTCGTCTTTGATGATTGGCTTACGCGAAGGAGTGGTCGTTGCGAGGATATCGCACTCCGAGACCTCTCGAGGATCTGTTGTGAGGTTGTAGTTGCAGTCGAGGAAGGCGCGACAGTCCCGCTCCAGGGACTGGCATCTCTCGATCCTCTCGTCTGCGACGAATACCTCCCGGATCGAGAAGAGATGAGAGAGGGCGAGAAGCTGTGTCCTCGCCTGAGCGCCGGCTCCAACGAGGCCCACCGTCTCCGAGTCGGGCCGGGCGAGGTGTCTTGCCGCGATTCCACCGGCCGCCCCCGTTCTCATGCCGGTCAGGTAAGTTGCTCCCATGACGGCCTTGGGCGCACCGGTCTCCGCCGAGTTCAACACCATCAGCGCCATCACCGTGGGAAGTCCCTTACTAGCGTTTCCCGTGTGAACGTTGACTATCTTGACCCCGGCTGCGTCGGCTCTCTCAAGGTAGGCGGGCATCGTCCTCAGGTCGCCGTTGTGGGAAGCGAAGTACAGGTAGGACTTCGGCGGCATCTGCGTCCGTCCCAGGCCGTGCTCGCGAAAAGCATCCTCGACCGCTTCCAAGGCCACCTCCATAGTTAGAAGGGACCTGACATCCTCCTCCGATAGCCAGACTACATCCAATTACAACACCCATCGTACTTTGCGATCTCTTGGGAGTAAAGCCTTTGGCAGGCAAAAGCCTATTTCAATTCGAGGATGCACTTCGCGACAGCGATGCCGGGCAAGATAAGATACGAGCATCCAAGGCGTAATGCAAATGGTCTCCTCGTTATTTTATATGGGTGAACATATTTCTCTCTAATTCAACCGCGAATGAACGCGAATGAACGCTAATAATCTCCTTAAATTCCATTAATTTGGGGTATATATGTGCTTATATATGGCGCTTTAATCGAAGTTCAGGCGCGTCTTAGTTGACAATATGCCCAAGTTGAACGATGATATCCTTTCCACACAATTCAGCGAAGGTCCGGGAAAAGCCTATTTCAATGCGAGGATCCCATCCTGGAAAGGATGGAGCGCTACGACGTGGCTGTGGTGGGGGCGGGACCTGCAGGATCCATGGCTGCCAGATGCTCAGCCATGGCAGGTGCCCGCACATTGATCCTCGAGGAGCATAAGGCCGTGGGCTACCCGGTCCAGTGCGCTGGACTTCTGGGACTGAAAGCCTTGGAGGAGGCATGCCTCGGGGAGTCATCCTTTCGCTTGATGCCCTTTTGTGGCGCAAAGATCCATTCTCCAGGGGGGGGCTGCATATCTTTCAGAGCCTCGACCCCTCGCGCCTGGGCAGTGGACCGCCGTCTCTTCGATCGTTCGATGGCGCTTTCAGCGCTTGCGTCAGGGGCAGATCTTGAATTGGGTGCCCATGTGAGAAAGGTCGCGTTCGCGCCTGATAGGGCCTCTTTAGAGCTTGCAGGCGGCGAGGAGATATCCGCCCGGGTGGTGATATCGGCCGAGGGGGTAGGCGGCCGCCTCGCAAGGGCGGCGGGGATTCCGCCTCCCGAGAAGATCCTCTCCGGGGCCCAGGTGGAGGTGCCGTTCGAGGCAGAGGATCTCGATTCTGTGGAGCTCTATCTGGGAGCAGCTCCAGGGCTCTTCGCCTGGGTCATCCCTGCGGGCGAAAATTACGCCCGGATAGGCCTCTGTTGCCGAAAGAGTGCCTGTGAGTATCTGAGGTCCTTTCTTCGCGGAAAGGAGATAAGGTCCCGGCTTCGTGGATCGCCCTTGGGGATCATGGCAGGCGGCCTGCCCCTTGGCCCATCTCGTTCCACGGCTGTTTCGGGCCTGTTGGCCGTCGGCGACTCCGCAGGCCAGGTCAAGCCAACGAGCGGGGGTGGGATCTACCCGGGCCTCGTTTGCGCGAAGATCGCGGGAAAGGTGGCTGCAGAGGCCGCAATCGAGGGCGATCCCTCATTGAAGAGGCTCTCATCCTACGATCGAGAGTGGCGCCGGGCCGTTGGTCGGGAGCTCTTCGTGGGAATGAGGCTGAACAGAATGATCGAGGCTCTTCGCCCTGAGGAGCTCGATTACCTCGTCGAATACATCTCCCGGAGGGATGATCTTCTCCGCATGATCGAAGAGGTTGGCGATATCGACCGGCCAAGCCAACTTCTTGCTCGCATGCTCCCAGCAATTGGATTTGACGGCCTTCGGATGGCGGGGATCTTTCGAAAGGCGTTATGGGGATAGGGATCGAAAAGATGGCCTGGACATTATTCGCGTTCATTCGCGGTTGGGTCGTGATTCTGAAATAGGTTGGAGTTTCTATAACCCGTCTATAGCTTGCGATCTCATGTAAAATTTCTTTTTACAAGAAACCTAACCACAAAGGAACAAAGCCACAAAGGACGCACAAAGA
>Ga0265595_1000551_pt1 | contig 33092 bp, 34 predicted proteins | sample saktaG_15_FD_190148 | JGI IMG/M metagenome (GOLD analysis project Ga0265595, IMG submission 190148) | Saline water microbial communities from Sakinaw Lake, British Columbia, Canada - sak_2013_06_06_50m | ecosystem: Environmental > Aquatic > Non-marine Saline and Alkaline > Saline ...
CGATTATCAGATTATCGATTAGTTTCTTTTATTAGAAAAAAAGATAAAAGAAAAGGTTGGTATATTTATTTTTGGACTTTAGATGTTCATCAATCTTTAAGTTTGTTAGAATCTAAATTAAAAGTAGAATTAGAACAATTAAAAAATCAATTAAAAAATAAAAAAGAAAAAAGATATTATTTTTGTAATTCTTGTTCTATTGAAGTTACAGAAGAAACAGCTTTATTGAATAATTTTACTTGCCCAGAATGTGAGGGGGTCTATGATTTATTAAATAATAAAAAAGATGTAATTTCTTTAGAAAAAAGAATAATAAAAGTGAAAAAGGAAATAGAATTAGTCACTTTTGAAAAAAATAAAGAATCAAATAGATTGATCAATAAAAAAAATAAGAGGATTAAGAAGGAGCAAATAGAAAAAATTAAAGATAAGAAATCCAAAAAAATTGCAAAAAGAAGGGCTATTGAAAAAACTTCTTTTAAAAAAAAGGAACCTAAAATTTCTAAGGTAAGAAAATCTAAAAAATTTGAAAAACCCAAAAAACCCAAAAAATCCCAAAAGCCTAAAAAAACCCAAAAAATCCCAAAAAAATCTAATTTTAAGAGCATAAAAAAACCTAATTTTAAGAGCATAAAAAAACCTAAGCAAAATTTAAAGCAAAATTTAAAGAAAAATTTAAAGAAAAAATTAATAAGTAAAAATAAAAAAAAGAAATCTAAAATATTAAAAAGATCTTTAAAAAAGTAAATGGAAAAATTTGAAACAGAAAGATGGCAATAGAAATTTTAATTTATATATATGCTTTTTTAACACCCATTCGAGGCTTGTAATCAATCAAAATAAATTTTATCTAAAAAATAAGAATTATTAATTTATTAAATTATGAAAAAAACATTAAGAACCTATACTAAAAGAAGATTAAAAAGAAATTTTTCTGGCAAAATTTTTAATAATTTTTTCAAAAGATTTAGTGTAACTAATTTAATTATATTTATTAATTTTTTTGTTTTTATTAGTGTACTTCTTTTATCTTTAATTTTTGGTCAAGAAAAGATTTTTTCTGTTTTAGCATTAAGGCCCTCTGCTCTTTTTTCTGGGGACATATGGTTATTATTAACTAGCTTATTTCTTCATGCAAATCTCATGCATTTAATCTGTAATATGATTTCTTTATTTTTTATTGGAAATTTTGTAGAGAAAATTATTGGTAAAAAACGGTTTTTTTATTTTTATTTAATTTCGGGGTTATTCGCTGGATTTTTTTATTCTGTTCTTTCTTTTTTCTTTACTAAAACGTCTCTTGGAGAAAAACTTTTTTCAAATCCTTTAATCTTTGCAATGGGTGCAAGTGGAGCGATTTTCGCTTTGTTAGGATTGCTTGCAATTTTAACTCCTAAGAATAAAGTCTATTTAATTTGTGGCCCTTTAATAGCAATAGTTCTAGAATCAATTCTTTTAGGGGTATTTCCTGAAGTCTCTTTTATCAAAACCCTAAGTTTTTTAATTACTATTTATTTATTTATTTCAATCTTTGCTATTTTTTCTTTTAACCCTAAGATTCGAAAATTAGCAATCCCCTTAAAATTAAGCTTTTGGATTTTACCAATAATTGCGATTGTTCCTTTATCTATTATTGGACTATTTGTTGAACTTCCAATTGGAAATAGTGCCCATCTTGGGGGATTATTAATGGGCCTAGGTTATGGAATTTATTTAAAAAGAAAATATAAAAGAAAAATTAATTTATTAAATAAATTTTTTCAAAAAAGATGAAAATTAGCAGATTTAAAAAGCATTCTATTAACTTTAATAATTTTATTCATGAAAATCTTAAGAAAAGTTTGAAACAAATTAAGATGGGAAAATCTTATATAATTTTTTCCATATTTTTATTTTTATTTTTTATTATTTTAGGATATTTTTTCCCGATATTTTTCAAACAAGAGATTTTAAGATTGATAAAAGAGCTTTTAGATAAAACAAAGGACCTTAATCTGATTAATCTAATTTCATTTATTTTTAAGAATAATATTAAAACTTCTTTTTTAGGCATGATTCTCGGAATTTTTTTCGGCCTATTTCCATTGATCATTTTAATTATTAATGGATATCTTTTAGGTTTTGTTATAAGTAAAACTTTAATTAGTTTTAATTTAATTTCTTTATGGAGATTATTCCCCCATGGAATCTTTGAAATTCCAGCAGTTATTATCAGTTTAAGTCTTGGTTTAATGTTAGGTGTTTATTCAATAATTTTTATCATTGATTTTATAAAAAACCACAAAGGGAAAGTCCCGAAAGCAATCTTAGTTATTTTATTTTTGCTTTTTCCAGTCATTTTTTTATTAACAATCTATTTTTTTAATAAAGATAAAAAACAAGTCAAAGAATTGAATATAAGGATAATTGATTCACTTAGGGTGTTTTTTATGATTGTGCTTCCTTTATTAATTCTTGCGGCAATTATTGAAGGAGTCTTAATTTTTTTAATTTAAATTGATTTATTCAATAAATCTAAACCCCATTATAAAATATTAAAGAAATATTAAATCTAAAAATGTTTTTGATTTATTATAATTTGTACCATAAATTTTTATAAAGAATAATCATTTAATTCTTTTATGGAAAAAAGTAAACCAGATAACTCTCAAAATATTAAATTAAATATTAAAGAGAATCCTGGAGTAAATATTAAAGAGAATACTGAAAAGCAAGAAAAAAATATTCAGAGATCAATTGATTTTAGAAAGCAAAAAAAATTGACAAAATTAAATTTATTAAAAAAATTGAGTCCGGGGACTGGTTTAAGACAAGGATTAGATAGTATTGCCCAATCTGGAAAAGGGGCCTTAATTGTTATAAATAATGGAAAATTATCTGGAATTTTCCAAGGTGGATTTAAGATTAATTGTAAATTCACTCCAAAAAGATTATTAGAATTAGCTAAAATGGATGGTTCGATTATCTTATCTGAAGATTATAAAAAAATATCCTATGCAAATGCCTTATTAATTCCAGATAAAAATTTAACTAGTAATGAAACTGGAACAAGGCATCAAGCTGCAGAAAGAACAGCAAAACAGATAATGGGGTTGGTTATTGCTATTTCTGAAAGAAGAAGGGAAATCACAATTTATTTTGGCGGATTTTCTTATGTCTTACAAGAAACATCAGAATTATTAAGAAGGGCTACAGAAACACTTCAAATTTTAGAAAAGCAAAGAGAAATTTTCAATGGATTATTATCTAATTTCAATATTCTTGAAATGACAAATCTAGTTTCTGTTAGGGATGTTTGTAATATCCTAAAAAGATTAGAAATGATAAAGAAAATGTCAGAAATAATCAATGGATATATTGTAGAATTGGGGAAAGATGGAATCATTGTTAGGATGAGAATGAAAGAATTAACAAAAGACCTTCCAAAAAAAAGAGACGAAATAATTCAAGATTATTTTTCTAAACCTGTGAGGGTAAATCGATTTTTTGAAAGTTTGAGTTTTGATGGACTTTTAGATGAAGAAAACATTTCGAGATTATTATTTGGAGAGTCCTTTGAGAAGGAAATTAATCCTAAGGGAATTCGCATTTTAAATAAAACTAATTTAAATAAGAATGAAATAAAAAATTTAATAGATTTTTTCGGAAATTTAAATAATATCCTTAGTGCAAATGAAATAGGATTAAAAAGAATTCTTAAAAGTAACGCAGAAAATTTTAAAAAAGAACTTGACAATTTAAGAGAGCAAATATTATTGGGAAAAGAGTTTTAAGAAGCATTAGATATCTTTTTATAATTTTAATAATTTAAAATATTGGAATTTAATTAGGAATAAGCAATTTATGTTAACAAATAATCAAATTAAAGAAATAAGAGAACATTTAGAAAAGGCACAAAATCCTTTGTTTTTTTTTGATAATGATAATGATGGATTAATAAGTTTTTTATTATTAAGAAGATTTTTAGGGCGTGGTAAGGGCGTTGCAATTAAATCTTTCCCAGAATTAAATCTTTCTTATTATAAAAAAGTGGAAGAATTAAATCCAGATTATATTTTTATTTTGGATAAACCATTGGTTTCTGAGGAATTTTTAGAAAAAGCAAAGACCAATAATTTGCCAGTAGTTTGGATTGATCACCATGAATCTAAAAAGATCTTAAAAAGAAATGATTCTATTTATTATTACAATCCTCTTTTGATTGATAAAAAAAATGAACCAGTTTCTTATTTGTGTTATAAAATTATAAATAATAAAAAAGACATTTGGTTAGCTTTAATTGGTTGTATTAGCGATTGTTATTTACCAGATTTTTATAAAGATTTTAAAAAGAATTTCTTAGAATTGAGTCTTCAGAAAAAGGATCCCATAGCATTTGATTTATTCTTTAATTCTGAAATTGGAAAAATTGCAAGGATTCTTGATTTTTCTTTGAAGGACAGTACAACAAATGTTCTAAAAATGATGAAATTTATGATATCTGCAAAAAATCCCCAAGATGTTTTAGAAGAAAATAAATACACAAAGCAAATTTTAAATAGATATAATGAAATAAATAAAAAATACCAAGAATTAATTATAAAAGCTAGAAAAGTAGTAAACAAGAAAATTCTTTATTTTCAATATGCTGGTGGCCTTAGTTTAAGTTCGAATTTAGCAAATCAATTAATTTATGAATTCCCAGATAAATTGATAATTGTGGTTTATTTTAAAAACGATTTCGCAAATATTTCTTTAAGGGGAAAAAGAAATATTAAAGGATTAACAGCTAAATTTATTAAAGACATTCCAGGGGCAGTTGGGGGTGGGCATAAAAATGCCACAGGCGCAAAAATAAATTCAGAATATCTTTTTAAATTTAAGGAAAATATTAAAAAAGCACTTAGTTTAAAAGAGCAATTTTAATTTTTAGAAATCAGGTAATTTAAGTAGATAAGGCGATATAATTTTTTTAATAAGATTTCCCGATTCTTGCAAAATATTTTGCTTTTTTATTGCAAATAATGCATTTTGTGTTTTCCATTATTTTTTCTTTAGAAATGTTTAAAACTTTTGCGCCTTGGGATTTATATTTTAATATTTCTTCACATTTTTCTGAATCACATAATGGAGCAATTACAATTTTTTTGTTTTTTATTAATTGGAGGGTTTCATTTAATTCATAAGCTCTTCCAACATTTTCATTTAATAATTTTTTTGCCTTTTTCAACAATGAAATTTGCATTTCTTCTAAAATTTTTGGAATTTTCTTTTTTAATTCTGAAATTTTTATAGAATGTTTTTTATTATTATTTCTTTGAGTCAATGTAACTTGTTTTTTAGTTAATTCTTTTTCCCCAAGCTCAATTCTTAAAGGAATGCCTTTTAGTTCGTATTCATTGAATTTGAATCCTGGACGATAATCTTTTCTTTTGTCTATTATTGGGTTAAATTCTTTTAATTCATCAAAAATTTCTTGAGATTTTTTTATTATCTGTTTTTCATTTTTCTTTGAAAAAATAGGGATTATAACAATTTTATTCTGAGCCATTTTTGGGGGAAGAATCAATCCTTTTTTGTCTGAATGAATTGCAAACATAATTCCAAGCATTCTAGTAGTTATTGCAAAAGTATTTTGATAAGCATATTTTTCGTTTTCATTTTCATCTAAAAATTTAATATCATAAACCTTTGAAAAATTTTGACCATCAAAATGAAAATCTGGGCCTTGAATAGATTTTCCATTTGGCATATAAAATTCCATAGATGTTGTATATTCTGCTCCGGGAAAGGTTTCTTTTTTAGATTTCCTCCCAATTAATGACGGAAGTGCCAAATAATTCTCACAAAAGTCTTTATAAATTTTTATTATTTGTTTTTCTTCTTTCTCTGCTTGTTCTTTTGTTGCATAAACTGTATGCCCCTCATTCCATAAAAATTCCCTGGTTCTTAAAAATGGAATTGGGTGTTTAAATTCCCACCTTATTACATTATTCCATTGGTTTAATTTTAAAGGAAGATCTTTATAGCTTCTGATCCATTTAGAATAAGATTTATACATTAATGCTTCTGAGGTAGGTCTTATTGCAAGTCTTTCTTTTAATTTATTATTTCCTGTATGGGTTACCCAAGCAACTTCTGGTGCAAATCCTTTCAAATGTTTTTGTTCTTTTTTTAGTAATTTTTCAGGTATTAAAAGTGGAAAATAAACATTTTTTATTTCTAATTTTTTGAATTCCTTATCAATTTCTTCTTTTATTTTTTCCCACATTGCATAAGCAGATGGTTTGAAAACTAAACACCCAGAAACATCTGTATAATCTGCAAGATCAGCCTTTAATATCATTTGAATAAACCATTCTGAGAATTCATCTTTTTCTGCAGTTATTTTTTTTGTATCTTCCATAATTTAAACAAATAAAGAATATTTAAAAAACCTTTTATTCTTGATTTTTTTAGTTTTTTTATAGTAATTGTAACATTAATTTCTTAAAATGTTTCTCATAATTATATTAACTTCATAGATAAATACTTATAAATTAAAGAATTCTTTTTTTTATATGATTTCAAAAAAAACTAATGAAGATTTGTTAATTGAGGCAAAATCCTTTTTTGATAGTTATAAAAAAGAAATTGGGGAAAGTGCAAGAAAAGGTAGAAAAGTCCTTTTTATTAATTTTGAAGATTTAGCATTAATTTCTCCGATTCTTTCAGAAGCTTTAATTTTTGCTCCTGAAGAAATATTGCAATTATTAGAAACTGCCTTAGAAGGGACAGGATATTCTGGGGGAAATTTTCGAATCAGGTTTAATAGTCTTCCAGATACTCAAAAAGTTAAAATAAGGAATATTAGAGCCAATCATTTGAATAATTTTATTTCTTTTGAGGGATTAGTTAGACAAGCTTCAGAAGTAAGGCCACAAGTAGTTAATGCAAAGTTTGAATGCCCTTCTTGTGGGACTGTTATTTCAGTATTACAAATAGAAAAGAAGTTTAGAGAGCCTTCAAGATGTTCTTGTGGTAGGCGGGGGCAATTTAGATTATTAGCAAAAACAATGGTGGATGCACAGAGATTAGTAATAGAAGAATCTACAGAATCTTTAGCCGGGGGAGAGCAACCAAGAAGAATTAATGTATTTCTAAAAGAAGATTTAGTAGAACCAAGTATGGAGGAAAGGACAACCCCTGGAAGCAAGGTTAGAATCTTAGGGATTCTAAAAGAGGTTCCAGTCCCATTAAAAACTGGTTCTATTTCAACAAGATTTGATTTAGCAATTGAAGCAAATAGTTTAATTCCGCTTGAATCAACTTATGAAGAATTAGAAATTAATGAAGAAGATGAAAGACAGATTCACGAGCTTTCAGAGGACCCTGAATTATTTAAAAAATTAAGAGACACTATTGCTCCAAGTATTTGGGGGTATAAAAAAATTAAAGAAGCTTTAGTTTTACAGTTGTTCGGCGGAGTTAGGAAGATTACTTCTGGAGGAACTACCTCAAGAGGAGATATCCATTTATTTTTAATAGGAGATCCTGGGGTGGCTAAATCTGTAACCCTAAAATTTATTTCAGAGATTGCACCAAAAGGCAGATATATTGTTGGAAAAGCAGCTACTGGCGCAGGAATAACTGCAACAGTAGTCAGAGACGAATTTTTAAAAGGTTGGTCTTTAGAAGCCGGAGCAATGGTTTTAGCGAATAAGGGAATCATATGTATTGATGAAATTGAAAAGATGGATGCTTCAGATAGGAGTGCAATGCATGAGGCAATGGAACAACAAACTGTTACAATAAGCAAGGCAAATGTTCAAGCTACGCTTTCTGCTCAAACTTCTGTTCTTGCAGCAGGAAATCCAAAATATGGTAGATTTGAACCTTTACAATCTATTACTCAACAGATTGATCTCCCACCGACCCTTATTAATCGATTTGATTTAATTTTTATATTAAGAGATTTACCTAATGCTAAACAAGATGATGCAATTGCAACGCATATGCTAAATTTGCATCAGATGAAAGGAAAAAAAGCACCGATAGATATAGATTTATTCAAAAAATATATTGCATACGCAAAACAAAAAATAAAACCAGTTCTTAGTGAATCTGCAGTAGCTGAAATCAAAAATTATTATGTTAAATTAAGAAATCTTCAAAGTTCAGAAGGTTCAGGAGCAATTCCAATTTCTGCAAGACAATTACAAGGATTAGTTAGATTAAGTGAGGCATATGCAAAACTTAGACTTAGTCCAACAGTTGAAAAAGAAGATGCAAAAATTGCAATAGATTTAACAAATTATTATTTAATGCAGGTAGGGTATGATTCTGAAACAAAAACTTTTGATATAGATAGGTTTACAACAACAATTAATTCAAGTCAAAGGAGTAAAATTATTTTATTAAAAGAAACCATTAAAAAATTAGAGGAAGAATATGGAAAAATGATTCCAAAAGATGTTTTAAGAAAAGAATTAAAAGAGAACATTTCAGATGAAGAATTTGAAGAGTCTATTGAAAAACTAAGAAAAAATGGAGATATTTTTCAACCAAAACTAGGATTTTTTCAATTAATTTATTAAAGTTTTTATTGAAAAGCTTTTTATAATTTATAATTTATAATTTAATATGATTAAAAGATATAAAAAATTAAATCTCTCACCAGGAGATAAAATTGAGGTTCTTATTAATGGCCAGGTTGAAAAAGGAATTTTTTTAGAGAGTTATGATAAAAGAATTTTACTTTTAAAATTAGAAAATGGATATAATATTGGATTAAAAAAAGAAAGTATTTCTAAGATTAAAATCTTAAAGAGGATTAGAGAAAAAAAGATTGAAGTACTTCAATTAAAGTTAGATGATAAAAAACCAATTATTGATTTAATTATCTGTGGTGGAACTATTTCTAGTAAATTAGATTATAAAACTGGAGGTGCTACGTGGTTGGTTAATAACAAAGAACTTTTTTCAATGTATCCAGAAATTTTTGAAAAAGCAAATATTAGAATAAAATCCCCTTTTATGAAAGCAAGTGAAAATATTGGGGCTTTAGAATGGATAAAACTTGCAAAAATAGTTGGTAAATCCTTGAATAATCCTGAAGTTAAGGGGGTGATTATTACACATGGAACTGATTTTTTACATTATACTGGTTCAGCACTGAGTTTTATGCTTGGGAAATTAAATAAACCAGTTGTTTTGACTTATAGTCAAAGAAGCAGTGATCGAGGAAGCAGTGATGCAAGATTAAATTTAATTTGTTCTGCAGAAATTGCTTTATCAGACATTGCAGAAGTAACTTTGGTTGGGCATGCAACAATTAATGATGATTATTGTAATGTTTTGCAAGCAAATAAATGTAGGAAAATGCATACTTCAAGAAGAGATGCATTTAAACCAATAAACTGCAAAATCATTGCAAAAATTTGGCCGGATAAAATAGAAATGTTAAGACATGATATTAATAAAAGAAATAATCAAAAAGTAATTGTGGATGCAGTTTTTAATGAAAAAATTGCCCTAATTAAATTTACTCCTTGTTGTGACCCTAAAATTTTAGATTTTTATTTAAAAGAGAATTATAAGGGGATTATAATTGAAATGTCTGGATTAGGGCATGTAAGTTTAGAAGGGAAATATAATTGGGAATCTAAATTAAAAGAAATAATTAAGAAGGGTATAATGGTTTATGCAGTTCCACAAACATTATATGGTAGATTAAATTCTTATGTTTATTCTCCTGGAAGAAAACTAAAAGAAATTAATGTAAATTATCTCGAAGATATTTTACCAGAGACAGCCTTTGTTAAATTAGGGTGGATTTTAGGACATCCCCAATGGAGGGGAAGTATTATGACTAATGAAAAAATGAAGCAAAATATTTCTAAAGAATTTAATACAAGACTTGGGAAAGAATTTATTGATTAAAGAGATAAGAAGCAGGAGATATTTCTCAAGAAATTAATTTCAATAATTCTGTTAAAATTCCAAAAATAAATATTAAACTTAGAATAATTATCCAAAACCAATTTAAAGGCATTTTATATTCGGGTATTCTATTTCCATGTTTTTTTGCTTTTTTATTCATAACTAAGATCAAAATCCCAGTTAATCCTACACAAATAACACCCCCAATTGCAATAACCCCAATAAAATCTAATAAATTGAATAAGCTAATAATTAAATAAAGCGATAAGGGAATTAAAGAAACAAAAAGAAAACTAGATTTGTTTGAAAATTTTAAATCAAATTTAAATAAATCTTTTAAAGAAAAACTTAAAACAAAAAAACTGGTTAACATTGTAAAGATACCCAATGAATTTATAAAAACATTAGAACCCAAGGTTACAATTTCTGGGATATTTGAGCCTAAAATTCCAATAAAAACTGAAGTGAAAAGGATGTAGAGGACGATTGGAATTAAAATACCTATTAAAATAGATTTTTTAAATAATTTTTCTTGACCCTTTATTTCTAATCTAAGTTCAGGTATCGAGGTAAAACCCATAATTGCAAAAAGAATAACTCCAAAGGGCAGCAATAAATTTGAAAAATTTACATATAAAAGATTAGCAAATTTTATTTTAGAAAAAGAATAAATAAAAAACCCAAAGATTATTAAGATAATCGTGAGAACACCCCAGGTTTCAATTCTTCTTAATCCTTTTAATCCTTCTCTTAATAGAAAAACCATAATTAACCAAAAGCCAATTCCAAAAAAAATAGCATAGTTTAAATTTCCAAAGAAAATTTGAGACAAACTTTGGCCTTCACCAATTAAATAAGCAATCAAAGCTGAATAAATCCCAAAAACAATTAGAAAAAACATTGTTTTTTCTCCGAATTTTCCTAGATATCTTTTAGCATATCCAATTAAGTGATGTTTTCCTTTTGTTCTTAAACTAATTTCTCCTAAGCAAAGATTAATGAATATTATAATAGAGCCCAATAATATTAACCAAAAAAACCCAACAAAAAAACCAGATTTTGAAAAAATATATGGTAATCCTAGAATTCCTGCGCCAATCATTGCCCCACTTAAAGTAAAGCAAGCTGACCAAAACTTTTTGTTTATTTTTAAATTCATGTAATTTTATTTATATAAAACATTTTATCTATATAATTTGATTTTGCATAAAACCTCTTTTTTAATTTCTATTTGATTTTTAAAAATGGGCATGCGAGGATTCGAACCCCGATCAACCGGGCCGAAACCGGATATTCTATCCATTAAACTACACGCCCTAAAAAAAGGGAATTAAATAACTTAATAAAATTATCTTTTAATTAAAATTAGGGTTTTTATATGAGAATTTTTTAAATTATTTGTATGGTAGAAATCCTTAAGAATTATTTTAACTTTTTCCAAGTTTTTTTATACTTTTTAGTTTTTTAATTAGTTCCTCAATTGATTCTTTAAGTTGTTTATTGTTTTTTGTTCCAGTACAAACTAATTTTCCATTTGAAAAAAGAAGAAAAGTTGCATTTGGTTCAATTAATTTATAGACTAATCCTGGAAATTGTTCAGGTTCATATTCTGTATTTTCTAATTCTAATGCAAGAAAATTAAGATTAAGTTTCATATTTGTGGTTCCAGAAGCAACAATATTTTGAACAGTTATTTTTGGTTTTTCTGTAATTTTAACATTTATTTTTCTTAAAATTTTAATTACTTGATCTATTACTTTTTTAACTTGGATTATAGATTTTGTTCCAGTACAAACTAAATTTCCAGAAGAAAAAACTAATACTGCAGATTTCGGTTCTTTAATTCTTAAAACTAATCCTGGAAATTGTTCAGGATTATATTCTGTATTTGGAACGGTCTTTGCTAATTTTGTTAATGAAACATCTTTTTTTAAAGAAGCAGTAGCAACAATATTCTGAATTTTCAAAGAAGTTTTAGATTTTATTGTTGTATTTTTTGTGTTTTTAGCCATTTTATCCTCGAATAATTATAGTATTTAAATGATTATTCTATTTATAAAGTTTTGTTTTTAATAGATTTTCTATTTCTGTTTTTCAAATTCCTTTGTTATTTCTTCAATATCTGCGATATCTTTAATTGAACGATCAGGTCTTAATCTGGTTATTCTTGGAAATCTTAAAGCATAGCCAGAATTATATGTTGGAGATTTTTGAATATTTTGATAAATTATAGTAACAATTAATTCTGGTTTAACAATTATTTTTCTTCCAATTTCTTTTTTAATTAAGGGTTTTAATTTTTTAGTTAATTCTTTAAAGGAAAGTCCAAGTTCTTCTTTTTCTTTTAATCCTGTTGAGGCTTTTCCAATTTCTAATAGTTCTTCTTTATTTTTACATGAGAGAGTATAACTAGTCAGCCATCCTGCTCTTTTTCCAGTCCCGTATTCTGCATTAGTGATTACTAAATCTAATTCTTCTCCAATGGGCTTTATTTTAATTCCATAGCCAACTCTTGCACCTGGTTTATAAGGTGCCTCTAAATTTTTCATCATAATTCCTTCTTCACCAAGATTTAAAGCCCTTCTATAAAATTCTTTTGCTTGAATTAAATTGTCAGTAATTATTGCTTCTGAGAGTTTTAATTTATATTTTTCTTGTTTTACTATTTTTTCTAGAATTTTTCTTCTCTTTTTTAAGGGTTCTTTAATCAAATTTTCTCCATTATAGTAAATAATATCAAAAATATTAATTTCTATTGGAAGTTTTTTTGCAATTTCTTTTATATGGTATTTTCTCTTTATTCTCTGGGAAATGTCTTGAAAAGGTTTATAGGTCTTTTTTTTCAAATCAAAGCCAATAGCTTCAGCATCTAAAATAAAAGATTCAGCATTTACATATTTTCTTACGTATTCTGTGATCTCTGGAAATTGTTCACTAACTTCTTCAAGCCTTCTTGTAAAAGTTTTAATTTTTTTATTTTTTTCCTTAGTAATGATTATTCTAAACCCATCATATTTGTAATCAATTAAACAAGGTTTTCCCACTCTTTTGAATCCTTCCTCGATTGTTTTTTCTTTTAGAAAAAGCATAACTTTTATAGGTCTTCCAGGAATCAAGTTTATAGAATTTAAAGATTTTATTCCTTCGCAAGATTTTTCAAAAACTAATTTAAAATCAATACATTTATTATAAGCTTCTTGAATAAGGTTTGCGATTAATTTTTTTTCATTGATATCTTTAAATTTAAAACAAGCAGAAACAATTGAATCTCTTAATGTTCCTTCACCAAGGCCGATTCTTAGATCAGTCAATAAGGTTCTAATAATATATTTTGCTTCTATAGATCTAGCAGAATTTAATAATCCAGAGATAATTGCGAGTTTTTTATCTACTGCCCCGATTCCTTTTAATTCTGTAATTTTTTGTAAATCTGCTAGTACTTTTTTGATAGTTATTTCTTCAAAAAATAAGGTTGATTGAGTTTTTTCTAAAATTATTTTTTCAGCGACAATTCCCAGATCTCCGAATTTTTTCCATTTTTTTATTACTTGTCCTAAAGAGATTCCAGAAACTTTTGAAAGTGCTTTTATGCATAGTTTCTCTGAAATTCCAAATTCTTTTTTTACATAATCTGGGAAAATTTTCCCTTGTAATAAATAAATTATTTCTTCCTCATTTGTTTTTTTTATTTGTTTTAAAAAATTTGATAGAATCTCTATTTTCTTTAGTCTTTTAGAATTTTTTTCTAATTTTTGATATATTTCACATAAATCGATGTATCTCATTTTCTCTCCTATTATAAAAATTTATTATCTTTTTATAGTTTTGTTTATAAAGATAAATTAGTTATATTTAAAAAATATTTGTTTGAAAAATTCCAAATTTTTGATATTTCTAAAATAGATTATTTGCCTTTTCTTTTTCCAGCCCTTCCACTTGGCCGATTTTTATTTGTAGGAGATTTTTTCCTTAAACCCCTTGATTTTTTTCCAGCAGAAGTCAATCCCCTATAAACTCTTTTTTGATTTGTTTTTTTGCAAATCCAATTAATTTTTTTATTGTTTTTAATTTCAGATTTTGTAGGGTCTATTAAAATTATTTCATAAAAATAATGTCTTCCATCTTTTCCAAGTTTATAACTATTCAAAACCTCAAGATTTTTAAATTTTTTTTGAGCTCTTTGTTCAGCAACCCATTGATAATTCATCTTCAGATTTTTTCTTACTGTTTGATTTTTAGTTTTTCTGCCTTTTTTAGGTCTTGTTCTTTTTCTTCCACCCCTTAGAATTTTAACTCTTGCAATAACAAATCCTTTTTTTGCCTTGTATCCTAATGAATGAGCCCTATCTAGTCTTGTTGGCTTCTCAATTTTTGTAACAGAATCGCCTTTTCTCCAATCAATCATTAGTTTTCTAAGTTCTTCTTTTTTTGGTTTCTTCCAATTTTCTCTAAGATAATGATATAATCCTTTTACCATGATGGATTTAGAAAAAAAAGGTTTTTAAAGTTTGGGTTTATTTAAATGCTGTGTTATCTGATTAAGATTTCCTAACGCTGTTGAAGTTCTTTTTTTTATTATGTGTAATAATTTTACCCTTTTTTCTTCTATATTAATTCAAAGTTTAATTGAGGCAGGGACAAAATGGGAAAAGCAAAAGATATATAAACTATAAGTTTATATATATAAACTATAAATTGAAATGAAAAAAACAAAAAATGAAATGCGGGTAATATTAAACATACTGAAAAGCCCAGAAAAAGAATATAATGCAAATAATCTTTCAAAGGTTATTGAAATTACACCTATGGGGGTGTTAAAAATATTAAAAAGATTAGAAAAAGAAGAAATTTTGGTTTCAAGAAAAATTGGAAACGCCTCTATTTATAAAATTAATTTCAAGAATGAATTTGCATTGGAATATATAACCTTTTTGCTCAAAAAAGAAGCAGAACAATCTCCCCCTTATATTAAAAGATGGATTTATGAATTAAAAAAAATGAATGAATCCGAGATTATATTGATTTTTGGTTCGGTTTTAAAAATAAAAGAAAAGGCAAAAGATATTGATGTTTTATTTGTTGTAAAACAAAATAATTTTAATATTTTAAAGAAAAAAATAGAACAATTAAATAAAATAAATGAGAAAAAAATTCATCCAATTTATCAGACTTTTGATGATTTTAAAAAAAATATTATTAAACAAGATAAGGTTATTTTGAGCGCAATAAAGGGGGTGGTTTTAGGTGATAAAAAGTTTATTCATTTAATCCAAAAAATAAAATGAGTTATGCACAAAATAAAGTTAATTGGTGTTTGAAAAAAGCAGAAAAAGAATTAGATGGGAAAGGAAAGCATCGTGGATTGGTTAAAATTGAACCAAGCAAAGATAGAGCAAAGGAATATGTAAAAAAAGCTGAACACTATCTTGAAGCAACTTTATTTCTTAAGAAAAAATTTTCAGACATAAGTGCCAGCACATCTTTTTATTCAATTTACCATTCATTGCTCGCTATTTTGGCGAAATTTGGTTATGAATCAAGAAACCAAGAGTGTACTTTTGCAGTCATTTATTTTTTAATTGAAAGCAATAAAATTAATATTAAAAAATCAATAATTGATAAAATTAGTCTATTAAGTAATAAAAAAGATAAAGAGACAATTATAGATATAAGGGAACAGTATCAATATGGAACAGTATCAATATGTAACAGTATCAATATGTAACAGAACTCTCAATGAAGGAAGAGTTATATAAGGACACTCTTGAACTTGCCAAAAAAGTTTTGGGTAAAACCAAGGAGATTATTGAAGAATAAAATAAATAAAAACATTTAATGAAAACAAACACCCCTTAAAGGTGAAGCAGGAAAATGTTAAGTTATTATGCCCTCCATAGTTTTCTTTTTCTCTTTGGCATTAAATTTTAAAAATGGATGATGTTAAGGTTTATAAATAATGACTTATTTAAAAATTTATGAGCCTGTAGCTCAGCCTGGTTAGAGCACTACTCTGATAAGGTAGGGGTCCTCGGTTCAACTCCGAGCAGGCTCATATTTTAAAAGAGAATAAATGATAAGAAATTAATTAAATAGCAAGAGATTTTTAGTTTTGATTCTCTTTAGCGTCTAATTCTAATATTAGGTTATTTCTTTCAAATTTATAACCTATTATCGGAAGATTAATATTAAGGGTTTTTAGATAAGCATTGTTTTTTGATAATGCCTTTATTTCAATAGAATTTTCGAATTTGTTAATTAGAATATCTTCTATTTTATTTACACCAGGCATTGAGAATTCATAGATTATTCGCTCACCTAATCGTCTTACTTTTGATTTAGGTTCTTTTTTTGGTAATTTAGCAAATTTTTTTATTTGTTCCTTTGTAATCCTATTTTTTATTTTTTCAATTTTTAGTGGTTTTTTTTGTTGAATTTTTGAGACCATATTCTTTAAAGGAATTTTCTTACCATTAACAAAAAATTGTATGTCTACATTATTCGCAAAATTACTGAGTGTTCTATTCAAATTTCTTTTGGGAGCCTCATCAATTTTTTTATTGGAATTTTCAGAAAAATTTTGAAGTTGTTTCTCCAAGATTTTCATTGTAGTTGAAAAAAATTTGTTATTAAAAAGACCTAAAAAACTCTTTGGAAAAGCGTCTCGACCCATAAAATCATTTCTTCCTAGGAAACCATAATCTTTTTCATTATATTCTTCTTTTAAATTTTTTCCACAAAAAGGGCAAAAGATATGTTTTTTTTCAATCTTATTTCCACAGTTTGGGCATTTTTTCTTTTTCATATTAAATTTTTAGTTTTCAATTTTAAATATTTTTTAGACTTTAATAATCTTTAGTTTTTCTTATTTTTTATTTTTATTTATTTCCCTCAATGAATAAGTGGAAATTTTTTTTATCTTCCAAACTCTTTAAATTGTTAGAAATTAGGTGTTTTATTATTTTAGATCCATCAAATTTTTGAGTCTTTTTTATCTCTTTTATATGGGGTATTGCAATCAAGAGGATAATTGTTCTTGCAAAACTAGAAATTAAAAAGATAAATAAAATTGGGTCCATAAAATTAATCACCAAATTTTTTATTAGAATTCCGCCGATTCCTGCTCCAAGAAATATTCCAAAGCCCACTAATACATTAAAATAAGAACTTGCAAGGCTTCTTTTTTGTGCTTTTATTGAATCATAAATAAAATTATTACAAGCGAGATTAAATCCTGCCCAAGCAATTCCCCCAATTAAACTAGGGCCGAGGATTAAATAGATTGGTGATTTAGAAAATAACCATAAGATTGGATAAAATGGAATCAATATGGCAGTTATTTTTAAGGATTCATAATTTCCATATTTGTCTGAAAATTTACCCCAGAATTTTATTGAAAGAATTCCAAATAAGATTTGAGAACTAATAACTGCTATAAAAGTAACATAACTAAATCCTAAATTTTTTAACATGTAAATTGTGAAGAATGGGCTTGCAATTGAAGCAGCTAAATAAAATAAAGCAATAAAAATCGTAAATTTTCCAAAATTATTTTTAGAGGCCTTTTTTATAAAACTAAAAAAATCAAAATAATTTTTTTCTTTTAATTTGAATTTTGGTTCATAAGTTTTTTTAAAATATTCTCTAGCAATAATTCGTCCAAGGCCCGCCAATAAAAATAAAATTATGAAGCCAATCATTATAGAATCATTTTTTTTGAAATAATCTAATAAAATTGCACTAAAAATAGAAAGGATTAAAGATATCAAATCTAATATAAAATTTCTTTTAGCAAACCACTTTCCACGATGATTTTTAGTAACAAGTGAACCAATCCAAGAAAACCAAGCCGGGTGACCGATATTCCCCAGGAGGATTGTCAAAGAGAAAAAAATTAAAAGCATTAAAGGAAGAATAGACGTTAAAATTCCTTTATAAAATAAAAATGCAATTATAATCAATGGAAACCATAAAATCGTTTCCAAAAGTATGGCTGTGGTGACTATTTTTTTTCTAGAGTATTTTTCAACTAATTTAGAACTAAATAATTGACTTAATGGGCCGATTAAACTAGTTATTGAAAATAAAAATGCAATTAATTGGTTACTTGCTCTTATTGCTATTGCAAAAGCAGAAATATAATTATTCCCAAGGGTTTGTTTTATTTTAGAAAAAATCCCTTCTTGGATCATTAAGTGTCTAGCCTTTCTTTTTGAATCTTTCAAATTAAATTCTAATTTCCTTTGATTTTTGATTTTAAATTTTTTCATTTATTTTTTCATTTGTATTTTTTTTAAATTTTCTTTTCGATTTTTCTTTTTTATCTTTTAAGATTAGAAAAGTGATAATTACAAAGAAGGTAAAGAGAAAGCTTAAAATTGTTAAATAAAATATAAATCCAGATTTCAATGAATTATTGAATTTTATTTGTTCTGAAACTTTGCCAGTGATATTATTATCAATGTTTTTCAAATCAGTAAAAATATTCAAAAGACTTAAAATTATTAATAAGCAAAAAAATATAGATAATATGTAAATATTTAAAAGATAATTTTTAGATTCAAAGATTTTTTTCATTTTACTACTCCCTTATTTTTTCTTTTTTGATTTGATCTTTTTAAATCAGAAAAATTTAAATCTATAGTTAAAAAAGAGCCTTGTTTTAATTTAAATCTAGTTATAGTATCTTTGGGTATTGTTATAACAAATGAATTTCCTACTTTTCTTAATTTTGCATCGAATTTTCTTTTTATCATATTTTCATTGCGAATTTTTTATTAAAAGTAATTGTTAATTAAATAAATATTTTGATTATGGCCGCAATAATTAGTATATACAAAAGATATACTTTATTTAAATGTTAGTATAGTCTTTAAAATCATTTTCTAAGAAATGAAGTTTTTATATTTAAATTATGCACCATGCGAGAATCGAACTCGCGCCTAGAACTTGGGAAGCTCTTATTCTACCACTAAACTAATGATGCTTTAATCTGTGAAAATAAAAAGCTTTTTCTTAATAAATTTTGTGTAGAAATAAACTTTTGTTTGAAAGTAAATTTTTGCGTGAAAGTATATTTTTGTTTTAATATATAGCTTATTTTCCTTTTATTTTATTTTATTTTTGGGCTTAAAGAAAATTAGTTAATTTTTTATAAGCATTTGTTTTTGTTTTAATCATGGAGAAGAAATTTTATATTACTACTGCTATTGATTATGTTAATGCAAAACCACATATTGGTCATGCTTTTGAAAAGGTTATAGCTGATACTATTGCTCGTTGGAATCGATTACAAGGAAAAGATGTTTTTTTTATGACTGGTGTAGATGAAAACGCTCAAAAAAATGTTCAAGCAGCACAGGCTGCAGGAATTCCTATTAAGGAATTCCTAGATAAAAATACTGAGCTTTTTGTAAAATTATGTGAATTATTAAGAATTGATTATGATAAATTCATAAGAACTACTGCAAAAGAACATTCTCTAGTTGTTAATAAAGTTTTGAAAAAAATATTAGATAAAAAAGATATTTATAAGGGTTTCTATGAGGGGTTTTATTGTACTGGTTGTGAGGCATATATAACTGAAAAAGATTTGGTTAATGGAAAATGTCCAGAGCATGATAAAAAACCAGAACATATGAAGCAAGAAGCGTATTTTTTTAAGTTGAGTAAGTATAAAAAAGATTTAATTAAATTTATTAAAAAATATATTATTCCGGAATCAAAGAAAAAAGAGATTTTATTTAGGTTGCATGATGAATTAAAAGATGTCTGTATTACTAGAAAAAATGCGATGTGGGGCATTGATTTTTTAGGGGATAAAAATTTTAAGGTTTGGGTCTGGATAGATGCTTTGATTAATTATCTTTCTGGAGCAGAAACACATTGGCCAGCAGATGTTCATGTAATTGGAAAGGGGATTAATTGGTTTCATTCTGTTATTTGGCCAGGAATATTAATGTCTGCAGGATATGAACTTCCTAAGAAATTATTGGTTCATGGCTATGTTAATTTAAGGGGGGAAAAAATGAGCAAAAGTTTAGGAAATACCCTAGACCCAATAGAACTTACTAAGAAATTTGGAGCAGATGCTGTGAGATACTCTTTATTAAAAGGAAATACTTTTGAAGATTTTGATTATTCTGAAGATATTTTAATTAAAAGATATAATAATGAACTTGCAAATAAGCTAGGGAATTTAATTAGTAGAGTTACTAGTTTAACAGAGAAAATAGGCATAAAAAAAAGTGAAAACAATCTTTTAAAAAAATTACCTCTAAAAGAAATTTATCAACTAATAAAAAATTATGAATTAGAAAAAGCATTAACTAAAATTTTTTCTTTTATTGATAAATGCAATGAATATATTCAAGAAAAAAAACCTTGGGAAGCAAAAAACAAGGAAAATAGGGAGATTTTGTATGAATTAATTGATTCGATTAAGGCAATTGCAATTTTATTATGGCCTTTTATTCCAGATGCTTCTGAAAAAATTGCAAAGCATCTTGATTTTGAAATTAAATCAGAAAATATAGAAAAACCATTAGAAGAGAAAGTAATTAAAAAAAGCGAGATTTTATTTAAAAAAATTAACTAACTTTATTTCCTAATTCAATAATGCCGTCTGTTTGAATTAGTTTAACTTGTGAATCATCGGCATTTGAGACTGCTAGAATCATACCTTTTGATTCAATCCCTTTTATTTTTCTTGCTTCTAAATTTGTTAAGACAATCACCCTTCTACCAATTAATTCTTCCTTTGTATAATAATGTTTTAATCCAGCAACAAGGATTCTGGTTTCAGTTCCCAAATCTATATTTAATTTGTAAAGTTTATCAGCACCTTCAATATCTTCTACTTCAAGAATTTCGGCATTTCGTAAATCTAGTTTTTCCCAATCTTCAAATTTTATTAAACTCATTTTGATTTCATTTTCCTTAAAAAAAGCGAAAGAATTCCCCCTTTTCGTTTCATTTTAAATTTTATATCTTCTCCTAAAAGTCTTTTAGAAGTATTAAGATAAGTTTTCGTTGCCCAGCTTTTTGGATGGGTTAATATTACTGAATTTTTTATAGATTGAGATTCTCTTATTGAATCTTCTTTAGGAATTATTCCTAAAATTGGAATTTCAAGCATTTCTTTTATATTTGTTAGGGGCATATCTGTTTTATCCCCAGTATATTTTGTGATTATAACCCCCTTTATTGGTTTGTTCATTTCTTCTGCAAGTTTAATTGTTTTTAAAGCATCAGTAACTGCCGCCATTTCTGGATTTGTAATAATAATCATTTCATCAGAGATAGACATTATTGCTTTAGTTTCTCTTCCGAGTCCTGCTGCAGAGTCAATTAAAATATGGTCAGCAATTTTTCTTAATTTTTTTGTAATATCAAAAAATCTTTTATAGTTTATTTTTTCATATTCTTTTACTGAGAGGGATGCAAGGATTATTTTTGTTCCAGATTCATGTTCATAAATTGCATCTTCTAATCTTGCTTGACCATCTAAAATATGATTAATAGTAATTGGAACAATGGGTGTTCCTAAATGTAGGCCCATATTTGGGGTGCTAAGATTCCCGTCCATTATCAGGCTGTTTTTCCCTAATTTATTTAGAGCAACTCCAAGATTTATAGTACTAGTTGTTTTGCCAACTCCGCCCTTACCAGAGATAATTGCATAAATTTTTGCCATTTTATTTTTAAGATAATTTTTGTTAATTATTTTTTCTTGAAAGAAAAAGTTTGATATAATTTATAAACTTTTCGAGAAGTTCTGAGTATTCTTTTAATTTTTCTAAATTAACTAAAATTTTTTCACCTTGATAAAAAATTGTTAAGCAAACACCTTTTCTGAATTCCCCCTCTTTTGTTTTTTTCAAGATTTCTATTTTTTGGAATATTTCATATTCTTTTAGAATATTTTGGATTAATTCTTCTTTCTTAAAATAATTCCTAATTAAATCTATTTTTAATTTTGGAGCAGTTGGAATTTTTTTGATTAGTTTTTCTTTTTTCATTTTTTTCAAAACTCCATCAAAACAACAATCAATCATTATTTTCCATCTTTTAATCAAATTTAAAATAACATCACAGGTTTTAGTGTATTTCATACTTACATAAAGTAAATGATCTGCACTTATTTTTTCTTTTATAATTTTTTCTAAACTATCTTCCATTTTTGTTTTAATATTCTTTTATAAAGAATGAATCCTAAAAAAACATTTAATTTTAAAGGCTAGGCTTTTATATAAACTTTAGCTTTTCATTAATTTTATTATAAATTTCTTTCGCTAATAAAAGATAATCCTTTATTTTTTGTAAATTAAGATATTCAGTTTTTAAATTGTCTGATAAAATTATAATCTTCTCTTTTTTTGTGAATTCCATTGCACTTTGTTTATGCTTTTTATTTAATTCTAAAAGTTCTAAGATTTTTTTTATCTGGTAATTATTTAAATCATAATTTTTAGCACATTTATTAAAAAATGTTCTAAAATTTTCTTTTGAATCTTTGTAAATCACAATTTTTTTATAGAGATATTCATAATTTAAAACAGCATTTATACAATTAATGACTGATTTGTGGATGTCCTCAAAAATTTTTAATAGAAGTCTTCTTTCATTTATTAGGGGGAATGTAACATAAATGAGATGGTCTGCAATCTGGATATTTCTCTTCGCTTTATCTAAATCTTCTTTAAATTTATGAATCATTTTCAATTTGAATCTTTTAAATAAGGCAAAATTCTTAATAAAAATATATATTTTGAAATATAATAAATTCAAAGAGGTTTAATTTTGATTTTTTAGAAATAAATCCGCGAATATAAGGAATAATTCTTTAAGAAATTAAAAACGCAGCGCTTTTTATCAATTTTTTTGTGCTCTTATAGGTTAATTCAGATAGAAGCAAAGGATAATTTAACCCATAATATGAAAGTTGAGTTATTATCATAGTCAGAGCGACCATAATTAGATTTTTCATTTTTTTAAGCATTTTAAATTATTTTGTTAAATTTAATATTGTTTCAGTAAGATTTCCGTTATTTTTTTCTAATTCAGTTTTGGCTTCTTCCTTAGAGCATTCAGTTTTTTCCATTATTATTTGAATATCTTCTTTTAAAGTTTCTTGTTCTGTTTTATATTCTTCTTCTGAAATCTCTCCAGAAATTTGAAAATTGGTTTGACCCTGCATTTTAATTTTTGTCACTAAAGGATTTTCAATAATGATTTTTTTATTTTGTCCTTCGATTATAACTCTTTTGGCATCAATTTCTTCTTGAGACATTCCCATTTGTTTCATTATTGCGCTCATCTTTTTTGGGTTTAGTCCTGGAAGCATTTTTTAAATTTCTTAAATCGATTTAATATCTTTGTGAATTTTTTATGATTTAATTTATTGGAAAAAAGATTTTGAAAATTGTAACTAATGCTAAGATGAGAATAATGAATAAAATTACAATAGAGGGTTTAATTTTGAATCTACTTTTATATTCTTCGTTATATCTCATTAACCCACCACCGGTTGTTGGTAGACTTATTCCTGGTATTGTCATATTGTTAGATGTTTTATTTTGTTTAAAAACCTTATTATTTTCATTATTTTCATTATTTTTCATATTTTTAATTAGTAGACTTTAAAAATCTGGATTTATTATCTCAATTTATGATTAAGCAATACAATTTTAAAGAAATAGAAGAAAAGATAAGAAAATTTTGGGATAAGGAGAAAATATATAAATTTGATTTTGAAAAAAAAGAGAACGTTTATTCTATAGATACTCCACCCCCTTATGCTTCTGCAGGACATTTGCATGTTGGGCATGCCTTGCATTATACTCAATTTGAAATTATAGCAAGAATCATGAGAATGATTGGGAAAAATGTTTATTTTGCTCCAGGTTTTGATAATAATGGATTGCCAACAGAAAAATATGTTGAGGAAAAACTCGGAATAAATAAATTAAAAACAAATAGATTAGAGTTTAGAAAAATTTGTTTAAAAGAATCAAAAAAAGTTGAAGAAGTTTATAAGAAAAAGGTATTTGAAAAATTGGGCCATAGTTATGATTGGGATTTGCTTTATACAACAATTAGTCCTGAAGCGCAAAGAGTTGCTCAAACTAGTTTTTTAAGATTGATTAAGAAAAAAGAATGTTATCGGAAAAAAGAACCAACTATTTGGTGTCCTTACCATGGAACTGCCTTGGCGCAAGCAGAAGTTGAAGATTTAAAAAGAACAACTAAATTAAATTACATTGAATTTGGAGATAAAGAAAGAATTTTGATTGCAACAACACGACCAGAACTTCTAAGTTCTTGTGTTGGAATTTTTGTCAATCCAAATGATGAAAGATATAAAAAATTGATTGGAAAACAAATTTTAGTCCCGATTTTTAATTATACGGTTAAGGTTAGAACAGATAAAAAAGTCGATAGAGATTTTGGGACTGGGATTGTAATGGTTTGTACTTTTGGGGATACTACAGATCTAGAATGGTATAAAAAATATAAACTTGATTTAAAAATTTCTATAGATAAAAATGGGAAATTAAATAAAAATGCAGGCAAATTTATTGGTTTAAATTTAAAAGAAGGAAGAAAGGCTATTTTAAATGAATTAGAAAATCAAGGTAGATTAAAAAAACAAGAATCATTAGAACAAACTATTGGAAGTTGTTGGAGATGTAATACTCCTGTGGAATATCTTGTTACAGATCAATGGTTAATTCATACTTTAAAACATAAGAAAGAGTTATTAGAAATGGGAAAGAAAATTAGGTGGCATCCAAAATTTATGGAAATCAGATATAAAGATTGGGTTAAAAATTTAGCCTGGGATTGGGTTATTTCAAGACAAAGATATTATGGTGTTCCTATACCTGCCTGGTATTGTGATAAATGTGGCAAGATTATATTACCTAATGAAAAAGAATTGCCATTGGATCCTTTGCAAATTAAGAAAAAATGTATTTGTGGGGGGAGTGGAATTCCTGAGAAAGATGTTTTTGATACCTGGATGACCTCTTCTCAAACTCCTGAAATTGCAATGAGGTGGTTAGAAAAACCAGAGCAATATAAAAAATTAACCCCGATGAGTTTGCGTCCACAATCTCATGATATCATTAGGACTTGGGCGTTTTATACAATATTAAAAAGTTATTTATTATTTAATAGAATTCCTTGGAAAGATCTTGTGATTGGAACTTTTATTCTTGATTCAAAAGGGCATGGAATGAGTAAAAGTAAAGGAAATGCTATTTGGGCAGATGAATTAATTAATAAATATGGCGCCGATGTTTTTAGGTATTGGGTTGGTGGGGCGAGTATTGGCAGAGATTTATTTTTTAATGAGCAAGATTTGATTGCCGGCAAAAAATTTATTATAAAATTATATAATGCAAGTAATTTTGTTTTTATGAATCTAGAAAATTTTAAAAATAAAAAGCCTGTGAGATTTGAGGCCATTGATAGATATATGTTGCAGAAAACAAAGAAAATGGGTGAAGAAGCAAAACAGCAATATCTTAAATATAATTTAACTGGCGCAAAAAAAATAATTGAAAATTTTTTTTGGCATGATTTCTGTGATAATTATTTAGAAATTGTAAAAAACCGGATTTATCAGAATAAAAAAGGAAGAGAATCTGCAGAATATACTTTATACAAATGTTTACTTATGATTTTAAAATTAATTGCACCTATAGTGCCCTTTATTACAGAAGAGATTTATCAAAATCATTATAAAAAAACAGAAAAAAGCAAGAGTATTCATTTGAGTTTGTTCGAAGAAATTAATTCTAACGAAAAACTGGATTCTGGGAATCTTTTTATGGAAATTTTAAGTAAAATAAGATATGAAAAAACTATTAAAGAGAAATCAATGAGGAGTAAAATTATTTTAACTCTGGAGAAAAAAGATTATGATAAATTAAAGGGGATGATTGAAGATTTAAAGGATGTAACTAATGCAACTGAAATTAATATCAAAGAATTTAAAGTAGAATTTATATAAAATGGATCAAAAAGATAAAGCAGAGCTTGAAGATTTTTTAAAAGAAATTGAGTCTTATAAGGCAAGACATACAGAACTTATAACAGTTTATATTCCTAAGGGTTTTGATATAAATTTAATCACAAAACAATTAGAATCTGAAAAATCTACTTGTTCAAATATTAAAAGCACAGCAACAAGAAAGAATGTTAAAGAAGCTTTAGAAAGTTTGATTAGGGTTGCTAAATCTCTTAAGCAAACTCCACAAAATGGATTAGTATTATTTGCAGGAAATGTTTCTCAAGTAGAAGGCCAGGACAATTTTATCACTAAAGTTTTTGAACCACCTGAAGAAATTTCTGTGAGATTATACCGCTGTGATCAGGTTTTTGTTTTAGATCCTTTATATGAAATTTTAAAAATAAAAGAAATTTATGGATTATTGGTTATAGAAAGAAAAGAAGCAACACTTGGTCTTTTAATTGGGAAAAAAATAAAAATTCTTCAGAAATTAAGTTCATATATTCCTGGGAAAATGAGGGCTGGAGGGCAATCAAGTCAGAGATTTGCTAGAATCACTGAGGGGTTAGCAAGAGATTTTTATAGAAAAATTGCAGAAGTCGTTAAGAAAGAATTTTTTAATATGAAAAATTTAAAAGGAATATTATTAGGTGGGCCTGGACCTACTAAGGAGGGATTTTTAAGAGAAGGACAATTAGTAACAGCCTTAAAAAATAAAATTTTAGCAGTAAAAGATATTGGTTATGCAGACGAGCATGGGATTGAACTTTTAGTGGAAGCCTCTAGAGATGTATTAGCAGACCAAGAAATTACAATTGAAAAGAAAATTTTAGAAGAGTTTTTTAATATGCTTGGGAAACAAAAAGAAAAAACTGCTTATGGTGAAGAACAAGTTTTAAAAGCACTTAAATTTGGGGCGGTTGAAACTTTGTTATTATCTAAAAAATTAGGTAATAATAAAATAAAGGAATTAGAAAAATTAGCAGAAGAAACTTCTGTTGAGGTTAAATTAATTTCAGTTGAGACAGAAGAAGGAGAACAATTTTGGAATTTAAGTGGTGTAGGGGCCATGCTGCGATTTAAGATTTAAGATTTAGGATTTAAGATTTAGGATTTAGGATTTAGGATTTAAGATTAAAGATTGTTCAATAATAATTTTAAGGGTTTATATTTATAAACTTTAAATAATTAATTTTTTGTATGAGAATAAGTGAACATACAACATCAAAAACTATTAAAGAATTTGAAAAATTAGATGATTTAGAGGATATTAAAAAATTAGAGGTGGCGTTATTTTTATCTGCAAGATTTTTAAGTTTGCAGGAATTAGTTATGTTTACAGACATAAATCCCTTAAGAATTGAAGAATTATTAGGGAGATTGATCAAGGAGTATAATGAAAGAAATTCCGCAATAAAAATTATTTTTCGAAATAAATTGTGGAAAATGGATATAGAAAAAAAATATGTTTCTATGATAAACAAACTTGCTACAGGAAAGGCAGAATTTACAAAGGCAGAGCAGGAAACTTTAGCAATTATTGCCTATAAGCAATCTGCAGAAAAATCTGCAAAGCAATCTGTAAAGCAATCTGTAAAGCAATCTGCAAAGCAATCTGCAAAGCAGTCTGTAAGGCAATCTGTAATAATTAAAATTAGGGGGAATAAAGCATATGACCATATAAAGCACTTTATTGAGATAGGATTAGTTCAAGCAAAAAAATCAGGCCATACCTTTGATTTAAAATTAACAAACGAATTTTTTGAGTATTTTCATATGGTTAAAAAAGAAGTGCAAGGCAGAGAAGAAATTAAGGATAGAGAAGAAATTGAAAATAAAGAAGATAAAAATAAAGAAGATAAAAATAAAGAAGAAGGGAGAAATTAAAATAATAAAAATGAAATTCTTATCTTATGTTTATTTGAGTTATATGTTTATTTCATTATATTTTTTATTAACTTATCTTTTAGTTTTTTTAAGAAATAAAAGGGATCTTTTTGCTTATCCAATAGCGAAAAAACAACCAACTGTAAGTTTTATTGTTCCAGCGTGGAATGAAGAGAAAACAATTAAAAATACTTTAGAGCATATTCTTAATATTGATTATAAAAAACTCATTGAAATTATTGTTATTAACGATTGTTCAACAGATAATACTAGAAAAATTGTTGAGGGTCTTTTGAAAAACAATCCTATATTAAAATTAATTAATAATAAAACAAATTTAGGGAAGGCTGGTGGGTTAAATATTGGATTGAAGACAGCTAAGGGGGAACTAATTGCTGTAGTTGATGCAGATTCTTATCCGGCTAGAGATTCAATTAAAAAGATGATTGGTTTTTTTAATGATAAAAAGATGGGGGCTGTTACTTGTTTAATTACTGCAAGAAATAAAAATTCTTTTTTTGAAAAACTTCAATCAATAGAATATAAGGTGATTGCATTCACAAGAAAACTTTTAGGTTATGTTGGGGCGATTTATGTAACTCCTGGACCTCTTGCATTATACAGAAAAAAAGCATTAGATGAAGTTAAGGGTTTTGATGAAAAAAATATGACTGAGGATATTGAATTAACTTGGAATTTAATTTCAAAAGGTTGGGAAAGGGCAATGTGTTTATCTACAGAGGTCACAACAACGATCCCTAAAAGATTTAAAGATTGGTTTGTCCAAAGAAGAAGATGGAATATTGGGGGGTTGCAATGTATTTTAAAGTATAAAAAATCTTTAATGAGGAGAGGGATTTTTGGTTTTTTTATTATCCCAGTTTTTTTGCTTGGACTTTTTTTAGGATTGTTTGGTCTATCTATTTTCTTTTATCTTTTTATAAGAAGAGTGATTTCTAATTTTTTAAGGGTTAAATATTCTATAATTGCAGAAACTCCTATTTTAAGTTTAAATGAACTTTATATTACTCCTAGTTTTTTGAATTATTTGGGTGGTGTTTTATTTTTATTTGGATTTATTTTTACTTTAATTGTACTTAAAATATTGAATGAAAGAATTTTAAAAAAAGAGAATATTTTAAATATCCCATTTTATATGATCATATATATTGCTGCTTATCCTTTAATTATGATCAATTCCCTTTGGCATATAATGCTTGGTAAAATCTCTTGGAGATAAATTTAAATAAAATTCAAAATTAAAAATGTTTAAATCTCAAAAAAATGTTTTTTGGCAGTCTTTTTTATTAGTTTTATTTATGTTTCTTGTGGGAATTTTCTTAGGAATTATTCTAGAAAATTCTAGAATGAATCGGATCAATGATTTATATAAAATATCTGAAATAGATTTATTGGATGTGAATCTCCAGAATGAAATTTATTCTTTGAAAAATTTTGATTGTGATTTTTCAATTGAAGAAAATTTAAATTTTGCAGATAGGATTTATATGGAGGCAGAGCTTTTAGAAAAATATGAAAAAGCAGGAAAATTAAAAGAAGAATTGATTCTTCAACATAAAAAATATGATCTTTTGAGAATAGTATTGATTTTAAATTCTATTAAACTTCAGGAAAAATGTAATCAAAGCCCCCATATTTTAATTTATTTTTATAAATATAATGATGTTCCTATAAATTTAAAAGCAAAACAAGATATTTTTTCTAAGAAAATTTTTCAATTAAAAGAAAAATTTGGCAAAAATCTTTTAATTATTCCTTTATCAGGAGATAATAATCTTTCTTCAATAAACTTATTCTTGAATAAATATAATGTTTCAATCAATGAATTACCAGTTATAATCTTAGATGAAAAAATGAAAATCACAGATTTAGAAGAAATCAATGATTTGGAAAAATATATTAATTAATACAATTTTTCTCAATTCTCTAAAAATTATTCCTTTTTATTTTAATTATTGTTGATTATGGGGCGGATTAACTAAATTCCTTAATTATATTTGAATTCTTTAACTATATTTCAGTCATTTGACTATGTCTGAATTATTTAAGTATATTTTACTTAATTATCTATTAATTCTTCTGAAATTTATAATAATTTTTATCTATTTTTTATATATATTTTTAATTATAAGTAATTATTAAAAGGAAGTTTAATGTATTTTTAGATGGCCAATAAATGTATTTGTTGTGGTGTTGATGGCAATGAAATTAGATTATATGATTCTATTTTTAATGGAAGGATCTGCAAAGTATGTGAGCGATGTTCTATTATTGAAAACATTCTTCTGATAAAAAAACCAGAAGCATCTAAATTAAAGGAATCAGAAAAGAATTTTAGAGTTTATGATAGATTAAAACAAATCAAAGGAATTGTGAAACAAAAAACTCCAGATAGTTTTTTTAGAGAAGATAAATTAAAGAAATTAGATTCAAATCCCCTTTATGAACTTCCAGAAAAAGAAAAATTAAATTTAATTGATCATTTTCATTGGGAAATTATGAAAAATAGAAGAAGAAAAGGGCTTTCTCAAAGGCAACTTGCAGAATTAATTGGAGAATCTGAAATATTGATTCAAATGATTGAAAAAGAAAATCTTCCGGAAAATCCTGAAGTTTTAATTAGAAAATTAGAGCAATTTTTTCAAATAAAATTGAGAAAATCAAATTTCGTGGAAAATTATTTGAAAATTAAAGACCAAAGGCCCATTTTATTAGATGAAAGAGGAAATAGACTTGAGAAAATCCCTGAAAAACATTTTGAAGATAGTTCCAAAGATAGTTCCAAAGATAATCCAGAAGATTTATTTAAAGAAAATAAAGATTTGGAGGAATTTAAAGAAGAAGAATTAAATGAACTAAAAAAATTAGGGGAAGATAATTTAAAAGAAGAAAATAAATTAGAAGAAAGAAAAATAAAGGAGATGAATCCAGAAGATAAATTCAAAGAAAAAGGCATAGATTATGAAAAAGGAGAATTTGATATAACCAAAGCAGATTTAGGAAATATAAACATTAGTGATTTAAAAAAACTAAATAAAAAAAGAATTGAAGTTACAAAACAAGAGAAAAAAGAGGAACAAGGGAGAATAGAAGAAAAACAAAGATTAATTGAAGCTAGAAGGGAAGAATTAAGATTAATAAAACAGAAAAAGAGTAAAGAAATAGACGATCTTTTAGGGGGTGCAGAATTACTTAAAACAGATCTAAAAGAAGAAGAATTGGAAGAGGAAACTTTAGAAGAAGCAGAATTAAAAAAACAAGATTTGGAAGAAGAAGCAATTATTGAAGAATTTGATGAAAAATTAATTTAATAAAATTTTAAATTAAATTATTTCTTGATTCAAAACAACATTTATATACTTACTAAATTATTAATCTATAATATGGGTTGGAAATCTATTTTTAAAATAAATTTAAAGATAATATTAATTTTATTTAGTTTATTTTTTATTTTATATCTTGTTTTTTTAGATAAGGGTTATTCAACTATTTCTGGGATATTACCTATTGTAATGACTGCCTCGGCAATTTATACTTTAACCTTATTTCCCCTGATATTTTTAATTATTTTTATAAAACATAGTTCATTCGAAAAATATTTTAGATTAAATATTGTTTTAATTGTTTTATTTTTTCTGATTTTTTTTCTAGCAAATATCCCGGGGATAGGTATTTTAAAAGGTGAAAAAGCACCTTGTATTTGGACCGGTCCCGCGGATTTGGAAATTACACATTGTCCAGATTGGCATTATTATAAATTAAATAGGGTATTCTGGGTTTTTGGAGAGAAAACTCTTGAGGATTACAATTTAATTAAATATGAAATGCCTTTGAAAGAAATTCTAAAGGAAATTTCTTTTAAAAGAACTGAAAATAATGGCTTTTTACCTTATCTCTTTTACACAATATTTTATTGGTATATCCTTGCAGTTTTATTATCCTTCGGATTCAATAAATTTAAATCAAAGTTTGTTAAAATAAATAAATCTTTGAAATAAATTAATTGGGTATTGTTTTTTAATTCAATTTGATTTAAACTTTTCAATACATATTTAAATATATAAATTTTAATTTTATTGTCATGAAAAAATTAATATTAATTTTATGTTTAATTATCGCAGGGATTTTAATCGCAGGGAGTATTGATAAAATTATAAAACCCCCATTAACTGGGGATTTGATCGTTGAATTGGGAATGCACGATTTTTTTCTTCAAAGTTTAATTCTACAGAAAGATAGAACCTTGATCTTTATTGTAAGTGGTCATAACACAAGCAATATTTCGCTGTCCCCGGAGGAAGCGGATTCTTTAAAACAGGTTATTTTAGATAATAACTTTTTTTCATTAAAAGAAAGATATGAAGGCAGTGGTTGTTGTGATTTTATTGCCCATACAATTATGGTGGCTATTGGCGATAAAAATCAAACAGTTTATTGCTATAATGATTGCCCTAAAGAATTTAATAATATCAAAGAAAAAATAAAGAGTCTTTGGCCTGAGAAAATTCAATATCATGGATTGGCGTAAAAGAAATTTTGTAAGAAGGGGGTTATTTATTAATTGGTTTTTTAGAATTTAAAATTTGTTCAATAGTGGCCCTTTTAGTTTTTGAATAATTAGTAATCATTTTTTCTATTACCGCTATCGGAACATTATGCTTTGATCTTTTAAATAAATCTTTAGAAGTTATTCCTGGGGGCACACTAAATTCTATTATTTTAGTGTTATAATGATATTCTTGTGAGGCAATAACATAATCTTTCATTTCCCACAATTCAATATTAGTATTATCAATACATATTTTTGGCTCATTATTTGCCATGGCATTTAATGTTCTAATGTAATTCCATAAATGGGCACAGGGGAGGAGCCCGGCTAGAAAAATATAATCCCCCCCCTTATTAGTAAAAAAATCATCAGTAGAGAGAACTTTAGAATTTAAATTTGTAGCATAAGCACTTTTACCTATTCCTGAGACCCCCCTTAAAATATATAAAAGTTTATTATTTTCCTGCATAAATATGGGAGAAGGCCATGAGCTATTAAACCCTTTCTAAAAATTAAAATAAAAAAATATAGGATTTTAACCTTAAACTCAACAACAAATTTATATACTCGTCAAATTATTAATTACTTATTATGAATAAAAAATTTTTAACAATCGGAATAGTACTTTTAATGGTTGTTATAGTAACTGCTGCAACAGTGTTGTTTATTTTTCCTTATCAACCAGATAAACCCCCAGTAGCAGACGATACTGGGTCAACA
>Ga0265595_1000553_pt1 | contig 33068 bp, 40 predicted proteins | sample saktaG_15_FD_190148 | JGI IMG/M metagenome (GOLD analysis project Ga0265595, IMG submission 190148) | Saline water microbial communities from Sakinaw Lake, British Columbia, Canada - sak_2013_06_06_50m | ecosystem: Environmental > Aquatic > Non-marine Saline and Alkaline > Saline ...
CCAACTGCCATCCACTCAAAGCAACAAACCCAAACACGCCCCCAAGCAAACTATAAACCGCTAATAAATGCAAACCACCAGAAACCAAAACGGCATAAATCAAATATTTATTATTTAAAATCCCAACCTTAAACAAACTACTTTTAGACTTACAAGAAAAAGCAAAAAACAATTCAAAAAATATAGCCGTTGTTATCGCCATCGTTCTCGCCACATCAATCCCAAAACCCAACCCATAATTAAAAATAAGCAACGAAGACGCAACCATCAAAACACCAGCAACCAAAATAGATTTCCAAATTCCAGATAACAACCCATTATTTTTAGGCCCTCTCTTCATAATATTCAACCCAGCAGGTTCAACAGCCAACGCCAACGCAGGCAAAGAGTCCGTAACTAAATTCATCCATAAAATAGCCAATGGCAAAAATATCAACGGCAAACCAAACATCAAACCAAAAATAACAACAAAAACTTCCCCAGTGTTCGCCGCCAGCAAAAACTTAAGCGACTTTTTTAAATTATTAAAAACCCGACGACCCTGGCGAATAGCCAAAACAATCGAAGCAAAATTATCATCAAGCAAAACAACATCCGAAGAATCTCGAGCAACATCACTTCCCCTAACCCCCATAGAAATGCCAATATCGGCTCGCTTCAATGCCAAAATATCATTAACCCCATCGCCAGTCACAGCAACAGTTTCATTCTGCTTTTTCAAAATTTCAACAATCTTTAATTTCTGTTGAGGCGTCACCCTTGCAAAAATAGTCTTCGTCTTAACAATATCATGCCATCTATTATCAGCAAGTTTATCCAACTCCCTACCCTCGACAATCTCACCATATAATCCAATTTTACCAGCAATCGCCTTCGTCGTAAAAGCAGAGTCCCCAGTAATAATCTTAATTTTAATACCAGCCTCAATAGCTTCACGAATAGCCTCGGCAACTTCCTTTCTCGGCGGATCAATCATCCCAACAAACCCAACAAACACCAAATGATTTTCAGCATTCTCTTGAGAAACATTACTAATCTGCCTAAATCCAAAACCAAGAACCCTCAACCCAGAACTTTCCATATCCCTCAATATCTTTTTCAACTCATTCTTTCTCTTCGCATTAATTATCCTAACCTTCCCATTAACCATCTCCCGACTACATCTCTCCAAAACAAACAATGGCGCCCCTTTAACATAACTAGTCTTTATCTTACCATCAGCCCGAACAACAGACATCATTTTCCTCTCAGAATCAAACGGAAACTCTTTGACTTTAACATTTTCCTCAGTCAAAATTTTCTTATTAAGCCCAAATTTCTTAGCAACTTTAATTAATGCAACCTCAGTCGGGTCCCCAAGAATATCGTCCTTCTCATCCCTCGCATTATTACACAAAACCCCAACCCTCAAAACCATATCTTTATCTTTTTCCGAAGAAGCCCAAACATTATCAACAGTCAACTCTTCCTCAGTCAAAGTCCCAGTCTTGTCCGTGCAAATCACCGTTGCTCGTCCCAAAGTTTCAGCCGCAGGCAATCGCCGGATCAAAGTATTAACCCCATGCATCTGCTTAATCGCAACCGCCAATGTAATCGCAATAACAGCCGGCAACCCCTCAGGAATCGCGCCAATCGCCAAACTCACAGAAACCAAAAACATCTCAATCACACCAATCCCAACAGAAATTCCAACAACAAAAACAAAAGCAACCAACAACAAAACAACAATCGAAATATTCCGCGAAAAAACATCAATCTTTTTTTCCAACGGCATCTTCTCATCCTCGGTAGTCTGCACTAATTCAGCCAACTTCCCAAACTCAGTCCTATACGCAGTCTCGACAACAACAGCCATAGAATTCCCACGAACAACAGCAGTCCCAGCATAAAGCATATTTTTCCTATCAGCCAAAACCACACTCTTCCCCAAAACATCAACAACTTTATCGACGGGAAAACTCTCCCCACTCAAAATAGCCTCATTAACCTGCAAATTCTCCAATTCCAAAATCCTACAATCCGCCAAAATTTTATCCCCAGATTCAAAAAAAACAATATCCCCAGGAACAAGCAACTTCGAATCAATCTCCTTTCTAACACCATCCCGCAAAACCATAACTTTGTATCTCAAGCTCCGACGCAACTTATCAATAATCTCCTCAGCTTTATACTCCTGCACAAACCCAATCACAGCATTCAAAACAACAATCACCCCAATCACACTCGCATCAATCCAATGCCCTATCACCCCCGACACAATCGTCGCAACAATCAAAATATAAATCAACAACGAATTAAATTGTTTCAACAAAAGCATCAGCCGACTTTCCTTCTTATACTTCCGCAACACATTTTTCCCAAACCGCCCAAACCTCTTCTGAACTTTCCCGTCGCTCAATCCATTCTCAGAACTCCCAACTTTCTTCAACACCTCCTCCGAAGACAGCGCATGCCAATCCATAAACTATCAAACAAAATCAAAATTATAAAGTTACCTATATGATCTAATATCACGAATTTTAGAAGTAATCATCCCACTCAAACCTCCACCGAAGGTGAACATTTCCACAATCTATGATTGTGAGTTAAACTCCCTCAACGGCTCCTTCTCCAACCAAAATGCTTTCCTCGTCAATATCCCTTTCATTCAACGTCGCCCTTGCTTCCTCGTCCGCCTTCTCAGCAATCTCCCTCATCTTCTCTTCAATCGCACTCTCCCCACTCTTCAACTCCCTCTCCTTCTTCTCCCTCGCCAACTTCTTCTTCCTCGGCTCTTCCAAAATCAATTCCTCCCCAACAAAATCTTCCAGCGTCGGCAACGGCTTATCAATCTTATGCACCTTCATGTACTCACGAGCCATCAACCAAAAAAACAAACCCATCGACTTATTCGACTTATTATTCCCAATCATCACAACATCAACATTCACAGTATGATTATTAGTATCACAAATCGCCACAACAGGAATCCTAATATTCTTCGCATCAGCCAACGCATTCTTGTCCATCCACGGATCACAAATCATAATCATCTTAGTCTCAATAAAATTATCCAAAATAGTATTAGTCAAAACCCCACTCGGATACTTCTTAGTAAAAACACGAACACCAGTCAACTCAGCAAACATCTTCGCCGCTCTCCAACCCGCCTCTCTCTTGCAAACCAAAATCCAATCCTCAGGCTTAAACTGCTTAACAAAATTAATCCCATCGGCCAACTTCTTATCGACCAACAACGTATTCAAAATCGCCAACCCATCCAATCTCCGACGGTAAACATACTTTCTCATCGTCGGCGTAATAACCTTTGTCCCAAGATAAGCAGCAGTCTTAATATAATCCTCAAGTGGCGTTAAAATCGTCTGGTCGTCCTTCTTCGCGCCATCCTCAACAGACTTAACTTTTTCCTCGCCAGACTCAACCAAACCTTCTTCAACTTTTTCTTTCTTTTTCGTAACCATGTATAATTCCACTCGGGAGTAAATGCTACTACGAATCTCTTCGCCCCGCACCCGACATGTAACAGTAACTAAAAATATAGCTTTATAAAATTACCTCTTCTTCTCTATCCTTCTCAATTTTCGCTTAATTCCAACAATCTCCGCATCCTCCTCAATATTAAAAATCCTCTCCAATATAATCAACCCAATAAACACAAACACAAACGTAAACAAAAATCCCTCAACACTAAGCCTCTTTATCTGAGAAAAATCCAAATCAAAAAACAAACCATGAACAATCATCATCGCAGACGCAATCACAGAAAAAATAAGCGTAGCAAAAAGTTTTTTTCTAAACCTCCTCTTCATCTCAACCCTCGCTCAATCTCCATAACCCTCTTCATTTTAATCAACCTCTCTCGCCCCCAAATCCCACACTTGATAAACTGCCCCCCAAACCCAACACAATAATCCGCCAAAATATCATCCATAGTCTCCCCACTCCGATGCGAAAAAATCATCACAATCTTATGTTTCTTACAAAACTCAACAACCTTCTTCACCTCCAAAATCGAACCAATCTGATTCGGCTTAACAATCATCGCATTAATCGCCCCACCCTCAATAGCCCTCCGAACCAACTTCAAATTCGTCGTCGTCAAATCATCCCCAACAACCAAAGTCTTCGACATCCCCCTTCTACCTTCCAACTTCGAGCTTCCAACCGAAGCGCAAAGCGCTTTGAACCCAGAAAAGTCTTCTTGATTCATCCCATCCTCAGCATAAAAAATCCCAAACTTCTTCACCAACCTCTCAACATAATCCGCCTGGTCAACCTTATCCCGAATCAAATCCTTATTCTTATACATATAATACCCACCATCATAAAAACTCGAAGCCGCAAAATCAACTCCAATCCTAACCCCAAACTTCTTGCCAAGCCCCTTCAAAATCTCCAACACCTCCTCGTTAGTCAACCCAGTCACCCAAGCCCCCTCATCATTCCTACCCCATACCCCCACACCCCGAATACCCACACCCCGACTTAAAAGATTACGAGCGAACTCGTAAGCTTTTAAGTTAACAGTAACAGCCCGAGAAAAACTCTTCTCCTTCGGAATCAACAAAAACTCTTGAAAGTCCGGACGCTTCCCATTAACCTTCTTCGAATGCAACCCACCCCCAATACAATTTCCAACCGGCATCGGCATCTTCGGTTTCAACCCGCCATTAACATCATCATTAATAAATGCCCACAACTCTTTTTTACACCAAGCCGCCGCCGCTTTCAAGAAAACACCCTCGACAACATAGCTAACATTCCCCCCAAACTTCCCATGCCTCGCCTCAAACTTCCGCATCAACTCAACGACAACCTTCAAATCATCAACTTTCTTAATCATAAAATTCTTATGAACCAAGCCCTTACAAAAAACTTTCAACATCTTCAAGCTCCACCCAATACCCTTGGGACTATACGAAGCAACCTCACTCTTCCCCTTAGACTTCCCCGACGGCGCCGAACATTTAAACCTTCCCTCATAACTATCAAGCAAAATCTCAATAGTTCTTTCTCCTCTCGAATTCCGAATCACCCTCGGCACAACCTCTCTAACAAACATACACTACCAAACAAACAAGAATTAATAAACCTTACCCAGTATCCCTCAAAGAATCAGAACCCCTCTCAAAAGCAATGTAATGCTCACAACCTTTCCTTCCCGGATTTCTAGAACAAACCTTCAAATCTTTTATCGGCGAAGCCATCACTCTCTCCGCCATCCCACCACAACGCCCAGCATACTCACAATATAACCAGTTATTAAAAACACCCGCATACTCTTCCGCAAGCTTACCCTCTATCTCCATTCTCTCATCAAACTCATAATCAGAAAATCCCATAAAATAACATCACACAAGACTACTTAAAATTTTATATACTAAACTTAATCCAAATCTTCATCAATACTTTCTTCAGTAATAGTCTCACTATCATCACTCTCCTCCCCCGAATCAGCCAACTCCATCATCTCGCCACCCTCAGCAATATCCTTTTCCTCAGCTCTCTCCACCGCTTCCTTCGCCGCATCAGAAACCTTACTCGCTTCAATCTTCAATTTTTCAATATCACTTTCTCTCCTCTCGGGCATAGGTCTATTAACAGAAATCGGCAAAACACCAGAATCCAACTCCTTCTCCGCAATCCTCAACGGGTCATAATTAATACTATCCAAATCATTCTCCCCCATCTTAATCAGCAACGGCGCATCCATCGAAATCTGCAAACCCCTCGCCCCAATAATCCGAGCCCGTTCATACTTAGAAAATTCCTGCTTCTCTGCCATTATTCAACTCCTCCTTGAAGAGTCATTGGTGTAGCAGGAAAATAAGGGGTTAAGCCAGAGCAAGTACCACCTCCAAACCTAGCTTCCGAAAAACCATATTCTTCTTCAAACTTAACACAATCCATTCCACGCTTTATACCAACGCTGTCAAAACTATTCCCAACACCATAAAATCCCGCAGCTCCAGCAACACAACTCCTCATAAATTCCCTTCTTGTTATATTATCCGTCATCCAAAAACATGCTTCTTAACAACAGGAAACATCTCCGACCATTTAGATTCAGCCAACTTTAAAAGAGTTTCCATATCCTTATCACTAATAGTCCCAACCTTCCCCTTCTGCATCGCAGTAATCCGCGCCCCGCCTTTCTCATCACAACCAATAGCAACAGTCAACCTAAACTTAGAAATAGCCTCCTCGTCATACCCAACATCCGCAACAATCGCGTCCCCAACTTTATGGAACGTCATACTAAAAGACAAAACATCCTTATTCAAAGGAATACCTTTCTTATCATCATACCCATCAACCTTGTCTTCCTTCTCATTATATATCGGCATCCTCGCCCGACCCAAAGCAATCAAAGCCGCAAGCCCAGCAACATCCAACAAATTCCCATCATCATTAATCGCAAAAATATCAACAAACACCTGCCAAACTTTCTCGCCTTCCTTAATACACAACTTCTTCATATCAATAAACCCAGACTCCCTAATCCCTCTATCAATAACCCTCGCCAACTCAACAGAATTAATCCCAGGCCTACCAATATCAAACTGCTGCGAAGCCATCGGGTGCAACTCAGCACTCGTCATAAAAGTTCCACTATCAGGACTATCAGGATACGGAGTAGCCAAAGCCAAATGAACACCAGCCAAAACCTCAGTCTTACCAAATCGAACTCTTACAGCCGAAGCCGAATTCTCACTAACTCCATCCTCGACAAAAAGCTCCCGATACTCATCAACCTTCCTCCCATCAAGCCTCTTACCCTCTCCCAAATACGACTCAATCTTCTCAACCTGCAAATTAGACAAAACATAATTACCCATTTTTCTTTCCTCCTGATTTCTGATCTCTAACACCTGACACCTCGCGCAACGCGTCCATCTGAACCTTCAAAATCCCATCACAAGCCTTCTTCGCCATTTCAATACACTCCTTAAACTCATCAACCGAAATCTTCCCGTCCAACTGCAACAAAGCAATCTCCTTCGTCCGAGAAGTCACAACAACCGGAATATCAGTCGACCCCTCGCCATCATGAAACTCACTATCTTCATACTTATCCAAATCAACAACCAACGACTTATCAATCTTCCCAACCCCAATCGCCGAAACCATTTCCCTCATCGGAATCCCAGCATGAGCCAAAGCCAAAGCGGCAGCGTTAATACCAGCAACACGAGTCCCAGCATCAGCCTGCGGAATCTGAACAAAAACGTCAACAACAGTATTCGGGAAACCAGACAAATCAACAACCGAACTCAAAGCCCACTCAGTAACCTTACTAATCTCCTCGCTCCGCCTATTCGGACCAGGCCTAATCCTATCTTCAACCGAAAACGGCATCATACCATAACTAACTCTCAAAATCCCAGTCTGTGCATTCTGCATATGTTGCGGATGCAAAGTCCTCGGCCCACGAACAACCGCAATCGCCTTCGTCTTCCCAGTCTGAAAACTAGCCGAACCATCAGCCGACGGAACAATCCCAACATTAGCAGTAATCGGCCGAACCTCATCCATCTTCCGACCACTCTTTCTCTTTGTATACAAATTCTTCTTAACTACCATCACTTATCAGTCTCCTCATTTACTATCTCCACACCCTCATCAACCTTAAGCCCCATCCCCTTAATATATTTCTCAACCCTGTCAGTCAATCCATCAGCCATAACATTATCAGCAATTAACTCAATAATCTTCTTAGCAACAACTTCCTTATCTGTATCATTACCAGAAATCCAAACCTTCCCATTCTGCCCAACCGTCACACTGCACCCAGTCGCATCCTTAATCATCTTAACCATACTCCCCTCCCGACCAATAACACGCGGAACCTTATTCGCACCAATCGAAACAATCATCCCACCCTCAATCTTCCCAAACCCCCTCATCTTCATAGAAACATCAACACCCCGCGACTTCACATCCCAAACCTTCACAATAACACTCTCACCAAAATTCAAAAACTCAGCCATCTCATTCTTATTAACATATCTCGGGACCTCAGCAACAGGCAAAAATGCATTCTGTGCTCCACCAAAATCAATCAACCACCCATTAAACGTAATATCAACAATTGTCCCAATAATAGTATTCCCACGACGAGGATAATAAGCCCCACTCACAGGCACAACACGAACATGCTTCTCGTAAACATTCACAATCCCATAACATCCAGCAACGACATCAACACCATCACGATAAGCACCGTCGCCAGGCAAGAACTCATTTCCGGAAACTATCGTTTCCCCTGGAACAACAATTTGTCTTTTTCCCTTTTCCATTATTTATTTTTATTTATTGTGGAACTCTTTGAGCAACCATTTTATTTGTCGAGATAATCTATAATCAAATGACACCCATTGGCGCCCAAATTTTTCTCGTATAACCATTCCACAAAAAAAAGCTTTTTAAACTTTACGATTTCATCTCTTCCGACATAACAGACCCACTCGTAGCAGAATTAATCCTATCATAAAAATCCATAACCAAACCAGCCGGCATTTCAACAATAACTTCCAAATCCCCATTATCTTTCCATTTCTCCCCAACCATAAACTCCTTAACAACCCCATAAGCCTTCCCAGTATGAATAGCCGGCACAATCAACTTAACCTTCTTCTTCTCAATATTAATAGGCAACACCCTCGCTAACTGGTCAACAATCTCCCCAACCTGCGACTCAATCGGCTTATTCTTAACATTAACATGCGCCTCACCCAAAGCCTTCATAATCCTATCAGGAGTATACGGCCGACCCTCGGGTGACACCGCATTCCGCACCAAAAAATCAACAACCTGCTTATACTTCACATCATGCTCACCCTTAATCGAATCAGCCGTCCTCACAACCTCCCCACCCTTAATAATCTTCTCCGCAACAACCATAACATCAGAACTCCCAAACGCCTCCTCCAAGTCCTCATCCGAAACATGCTCCCCCGACTTCAAATTATAAAAAACCGCATCAGTCAAAACAGCCACATTAATATTCCCCTCCCCCTTCCGAACTTTCAACGCCTCATCCAAATCAACCAAAATCTCAAAATGCTTCCCATCCCTCGTAACCCTCGCCGTCGTCTGTACCATCATAAAATCACCCACAAAGACTTTATTAAGATTTCTACTCTCTACCAAAAATATCAACACAATCATTTCTCATAACAGAAAATTCAAACGGACGCACACTAACATAACCCCTAACGTCAATATTTCTAAAAGGAGCAACCACTGTCCCAACCCGCCTCACATATTTTTTCAAATCCCTCATCCTTTCAAACCCATAAATCACAGCCCCACCAAAATCTTTCCTTAATACTGCCCTAATCAAAGTATCAGCATCATACCCAGCACTCGCATCCCCTCTAATAAATTTTCTCTTCATATCAAAACCTCTTCCACTCACTCTTAACTCCATTCAATTGCTTAGAAGCCATCACCAACTCATCATAAATCCCGTCAAGCAAATCATAATCCTTAGCTTCTTCTAAAGTCACCCAAGCAAACTCATCACACTCTTCCTCTTACAATTTAACCTCGCCACTTTCCCAATCCGCAACACAAGAAATCACCAACGACGGCGCCCCATTCTCATGCACAGTCGCCAAACTCGTCACATACTCAATATTCTTAATATCAATCCCAACCTCCTCTTTAACTTCTCTTCGTAAAACATTCTCTAAAACATTATACCAATAATCCTTCGTCTCCTTCGGCAACCCAACATAATCATCACTCTCCAACTTCCCACCCGGAACCGTCCACCTATTTGCAAACCGCCTCTTCGTCGCCGACCTCTTCGTCACCAAAAACTTCCCATCCTTAACAACAATCGCCGTAATCACAACCTCATGCAACAACTGATTTTCCATAATATAAATACAATTCCAAACTTTAAATAATTTTACTATTATACTTGCTATCAAAAATAGATATACAAACAAAAAATCCGCGAAAACCTACCATCAATAACAATTACAAAATTCATATAACACCCAAACACCAATTCCTAATCCCTAACACCTGGAACGCGAAGCGTTCCAATATCAAACCGATCCTCAGAAAACTCCTCTCCCTGAATCTCCCTAAAAATCTCCAAAGCCAAAGCCTTACCCTCATCACAACTCAACCCATCTCGATACCTCTCCCTCAACAACCTCTTAATCTTCTCATCATTCTCCCCAATCGCATTCGCCTTAAACTTCAAATAATTCCCAGTAATATCAGTCGTATAAAGTACAGGCTCCCCGTTCACCCCAGCAAACATCATCGAAACACCAAACGGTCGCGCCCCACCATACTGTGTAAACTGCTGCTTAATATCCGCAACATCCCGAACAATCGACTCAGTATTAGGAGCCGAATCATAAGTCACCCGATGCTGCTGCGCAAGAACCCGCGCCTTCTCAATCAAAACCCTCGCGTCAGAACTTATCCCCGCAGAAACACAAATAATATGCTCATCTATCTCATTAATCTTATTTGCCGACTCCTCAACTATCAATCTATCTTTCTTCCTCCTATCCGAAACAATCATAACACCATCAACACAAACAATCCCAATCGAAGCAGACCCCAATCTAATCGTCTTCTCCGCATACTCTACCTGAAGTATATGACCATCCGGCGCGAACATCGTAGCCGCCCGGTCATACCCCATTTGCTGATGCTGAATATCTTCCATTTTCGTTTATCGTAAATGGCATGAAGGCTATTGTAACCTTCTTCCATACTATAAATCAAAAATCACCCTTAATAAGTTTTATTGTTCCACGCTTCAACTAATTCCAAGCCAGTCTACAAGCGAAGTGTTCTACAAGTTCGACAAAGTCGAACGTTCTACGAGCCGAAGGCGTTCTACAAGCGAAGCGTTCTATTCCAACCCCCTCAAAGTCCCCGAAACCTTCTCAATCCTAATCCCATCAAAAGCCAACGCCGCCCGAACATCCTCCAACGATTTCACCAAACAACTTCCAACAGATTTAGCCCCAACTTTCTTAACAAACATATAAGCAGACTTACCAAACCCAAGTACACCAATATATTCCAAGATAGCCTTCTCAACTTTCGCATTCGAAGCCCCAACCAAAAAATACCGCCTCTTATCCCGCGCAGAAGGCCTCAACTTCAATCTCTTTTTCTTTACCATTAAATTATACTCCCACAAGCGAAGCGACCAAATACCCACAAGCGAAGCGACCAAATACCCACAAGCGAAGCGCCCCAATACCACGAGAAACGAATGTTCTCGCAGGCCTCAACTTCAATCTTTTAATTTTAGTCCCCATCTCAACACATTTTTAAACAACAACATCTTTTTATATTTATTCAAATGGGTAAACAAAAAAAGAGAAGAATAAAAGCAAAACATATTGTAATATCAATAGCCATCCTAATTATCATAGCTTCACAGGTTTTAATATTGCTTCTAATAGACACAAGAATCCAAAGCACATTGGCAATACTAAACAACACAGAAAATACACTCAACGAAAAAATAAACCAAAACTCCCAAGACATACAATCAAAAATAAATATAATAACAGAATCAATCATGAGCTTATCCTCAATACAAACAGATTTCAAAGAAGAATTAGGAGAAATAAAAGCATCAGCGTCGGCAGACTTCTCAGGAGTATTTGAAAGAGAAAAAAGAGGAATAGTAACAATAAAAACAGACATATCACAAGGAACAGGTTTTATATTAACAGAAGACGGCTATGTCGTAACAAACAACCATGTAATAGATGGAGCAAAATCCGCAGGCGTTTTCACTTACGACACACATTCTTACGAAGTCCGTCTAATAGGGGTAAACCGAGAGTTAGATATAGCATTATTAAAAATAGAAGGGAATTTCAACAAAGTTGATATCGGGGATTCCGACAAAACAAAAATAGGCGAAAAAGTAATTGCCATAGGAAACCCATTAGGCCTAGACTTTACTCTAACAGAAGGCGTCATAAGCGCAAGAGACAGAACAGGAGCAAATAATCTCCCATACTATTTCCAAATCGACGTCCCAATAAATCCAGGAAATTCAGGAGGCCCACTAATAAACACAAAAGGAGAAGTAATAGGGATAAACAACTTTAAAGTACAAGGAGCCGAAGGATTGGGCTTCGCGCTAGAAATCAACGAAGCAAAAAAAGTCATAAACTCAATAACAAACCAAAAAATAAACCAAACAATAATTTAACTCCAAACATATAAAAACTAAATTCTATTCAAATAATAAATGGTGAAAATACACACAGTGGGCGGTTTCTCTGAAGTCGGGAAAAACATGATTGTAATCGAACTCGAAGAAGACGCCTTTATTCTCGACGAAGGCTTTTTTCTCCCAGCAATCGTTTCAATGCAAGAACGAGACAAGGTTCTTACAGAAAAAAAATTAAAATCAATCAAAGCAATCCCAGATGATGCAGTCGTCAAAAAAATAAAACACAAAATCAGAGCACAATTTATCAGTCACGCACATCTCGACCACGTCGGTGCAATACCATTTATGTCAGACAAATATAACGCCCCAATATACGGAACCCCATTCACAACACAAGTTCTCGAATCCCTCCTCCGCGACAACAACATCACCCTCAGAAACAAAATATACACAATAAAACCCAATACAACATTCTACGTCAAAGGCAAAAACAAGAAATACAAAATTGATTTTATAAACATTACACATTCGACGGCGCAATGCCTAATGATAGCAATCCATACCCCAAAAGGCGCAATCGTATTTTCTGGAGATTTCAAACTAGACGATACCCCAGTTCTAGGACTCAACCCAAATTACAAAAGATTAAGAGAAATAGCAAAAGAAGGGATACAAACATTCATAGTAAACTCATTGTATTCAGGTTCCGAAAGGAAAACCCCGTCAGAAAAAATAGCAAGAGCGCTACTCCAAGAAGTCCTACTAACAATTCAAAACAAAAACGCAGGAATGATTGTAACAACATTTTCTTCTCACATCGCACGACTAAAATCAATTATCGAATTCGGCAAAAAACTAAACAGAGAAGTCGTCTTTCTCGGAAGGAGTCTCGATAAATACTCAACAGCAGCAAAAAACGCAGGCATAGCACCATTCCTCAACGACATAAATATATCAAGATACAGAAGACAAGTCGAAAAAACATTACACAAAGTAGAAACCAGAAGAAAAGATTACATGATTGTTTGTACAGGGCACCAAGGCGAACCCGGTTCCATCCTCGAAAGATTATCAAGACACGACCTACCATTCAAGCTAAACCGCGACGACAATATCATTTTCTCATCAAGCGTAATCCCAACAGATATAAATAAAGAACAATTCGCAAAAATGGAGGCGAGACTTAAAAAATCAAAACCAAGAATTTTTAGAGACGCCCACGTTTCCGGACATGGAGGAAGAGAAGACCTCAGAGATATATTACAAATATTAAACCCAAAACACATACTACCTTATCACGGCGGCCCCGAAAAAACTTTACCAATGGTAAATCTTTCAAAAGAATTAGGATACAAACTCGGAAAACAATGCCACCTAATGAAAGATGGAGAAGTTTTAAAATTGTAACACCAAAAGAACCAAATCGAGAGCAGGAATTAATAGGAGGTTTACAGAACGCATTATTAAGAGGCGAAAATATAAACAAAGCTAAACAGAGTTTTATAAGTGCGGGTTATGACCCCAAAGAAATCGAAGCAGCCGCCCAAAAGATATCCACAAACCAACAACCAACAACACAATCAACCCAGAAACTAATTCCGAAAAACCAACAACCAAAAACACCCACAACAACAAATCCCAATAGGAAAGAAAAGATATCAAAAATCTTTTTAATAATATTAATCTCAATATCAGCATTAATTCTTATAGGCGCCACATTACTCGGACTTTTCTGGAACAAAATATTTTAAAATGGGAATATATCAACCAGCCAAAGATTCATATTTTTTCGCCGATTTTCTAAAAAAATATTTTAAAACTCCAAGACCCAACACCCACAATCCAACACCCACATTTTTATCTTCGATAAAAATGCTAGACATGGGCACCGGCTCAGGTATACTAGCAGAAACAGCCTCAAAATTCATCAATAAAAAAAACATAATTCCAGTCGACATAAATTCAGAATCCATAAAACTTCTAAAACAAAAAGGATTCAAAGCAGTAAAATCCAACCTTTTTGAAAACATAAAAAACAAATTTGGACTAATTACTTTCAACGCCCCCTATCTCCCACTCGACAAACGCGAACCAAAAGAATCCCAACTCGCAACAACCGGCGGAACAAAAGGAGACGAAATATCAGTCAAATTTATAAAACAAGCAAAAAAACATCTTAATAAAAAAGGAAAAATATTTCTTCTTATTTCAAGCCTAACCCCAATGAACAAAATAAAAAAACATAGCCCAAAAATTGTCGCAAGAAAAAAAATTTTCATGGAAGAATTACTAATTTTAGAATTCCAAAACTAAACCCCAACAATTCTTATAAACACATCAAAACTCCACAACCCATGGAAACAAAGAAGACAAAATTCGCACACCTAGCAGACTGCCACCTCGGAAGCTGGCGACAAGAAGAACTCCAAAAACTAAACTTTCAATCCTTTAAAAAAATAATAGAGTTATGCATCCAAGAACAAGTAGACTTCGTCCTAATCTCCGGTGACCTCTTCGACTCAGCATACCCCCCCATTGAAATCCTAAAAGAATCTTTCGCAGAATTCAAAAAACTAAAAGACGCAAAAATCCCAGTTTACCTAATAGCAGGCTCACATGATTTTTCAGCCTCGGGAAAAACATTCTTAGATGTTTTAGAAAAAGCAGGATTCTGTAAAAATGTCGAAAACTGGGAATATCAAGAAGACGGAAAAATAAAATTAAAACCACAAATACACGACGACATAGCAATCTATGGATACCCTGGCAGAAAATCCGGAATGGAAATAGGAGACCTCCAAAAAATTTATTTCGAATCAACACACCAATTTACAATCTTCATGATTCATACAACAATAAAAGATGTCATCGGTACAATCCCGATGGATTCAATTGAAAAATACAAATTACCACCAGCAGACTATTACGCGATGGGGCACATTCATCAAGTCTTCGAATCAAAAGAGCAAGCCTCACATTACATCTATCCCGGTCCGACATTCCCAAACAACTTCCAAGAATTATCAGACCTAAAATACGGAAGTTTCCAATTATGCGAAATCACCAACGGAAAAATAAAAACACAAAACATTAAAATTCCAATAAAAGAAGTCGCTTCAATAGAAATCGAAATCACCAATGCACTAACAGCAACACAAAAAATAATATCAGAATTAGACAAACACAACTTGAACGACAAAATAGTTTTATTAAAACTGAAGGGAATTCTAACCCAAGGAAAAACCGGAGACATCAGATTTAATGAAGTAGAAGAATTCATAAAAAAGAAACAAGCGTACGTCTTCCTCAGAAATATATCTTCAATCAAAATTCAAGAATCAGAATTAGAAATAGAATCAACCTTAACAGACAATATAGAGGAAGTAGAACAAAAAATTTTTAACGAATACTCTCGAAAGAACCCAACAAATTTCAACAAATACCTACCCCAATTAATAACCGCACTTTCTATAGAAAAAAACGAAGACGAAAAAATAACAATTTACGAAGACAGACTTTTATCAGAACTAAAAAATATATTGGAAATAAATCAAATAATATAATGCTATTCAAAAAATTAATAATACAAAATATTAGAAGCTATAAAGACCTCACAATCGAATTCCCAAAAGGCTCAGTTCTACTCGCAGGAGATATAGGCTCAGGAAAAACATCAATTCTTCTTGGATTACAATTCGCACTTTTTGGATTACAACCGGGACAAAAGGGCGCATCAATTTTAAGACAAGGAGCGGACACAGCATATGTGCAATTAGAGATAGATGTCGACGGGAAAACAATATCAATAGAAAGAACAATAAAAAAATCATCAAACGACAGCATAACACAAGATTCAAACACAATAACAATCGATACAAAAAAAGAAGAACTCTCAACATCAGAAATGAAAGACAGGGTAATTAAACTTCTAAACTACCCAAAAGAATTCATAAAAAAATCAAATCTCCTCTACAAATTCACAGTCTACACACCCCAAGAAGAAATGAAAGCAATCATCCAAGAAAAACCAGAAATTCGACTCGATACATTAAGACATATATTCGGCATCGACAGATACAAAAAAATAAAAGAAAATTCACAAATTTTAATACAAAAAATAAAAGAATCAATAAAAATAAAAGAAATCTTAGCATCAGAACTAAATCTTCTAAAAGAAAAGGTTACATCAGAGAATGAAAAAAAAACAATCCTATCCAGAGAAACCAACAACCTGAAATTAGAATATCAAAATCTAATAATAGAAAAACAAAAGTCAGAAAAAAATTTAGAATCAAGCCAAAAATTAATAGATGAAAAAAGGGACATAGAATCAGAACTAACAAAAACAAACATTCTCATTCAAAGCAAAAAAGATTTAGAGTCCAGAATAAAAAAAGAAATAATGTTAATGCAAAAACAAATTCATGAAAAAATAGATTTCTCAGAAGAAAAACTAAAAGCCGTAATAAATTTATTAGAAAAACACAAGCAAATTATGGAAGAAAAAAATTCAATATTTTTAAAAATCTCTTCGCAGATATCCGTTTTAAATTCACAAAAAGAAAGACCAGAAAAACTCAAAGAACAAATAATGTCAATCGAAAATTGCCCAACATGTTTTCAATCGGTAGGACAAGAACACAAAAATAAAATCGCAAAACGAACACAATTCGATATTGAAGAAATAAACAGAGAATTAGAACAAAAAATACAGCAAAAACAAAGTCTAATTAAAGAAATAGAAACAGAAAAAAAATTAATCAAAGGATACGAGACAGATAAAAACAATCTACAACAAGACAGAATAAAGGCCGAATATCAAAAAACAATCGAAATAAAAATTAAGAGCGACGCATTTGTCCTCGATAGAACGTCAAACGAAGCAAATCAACTACAAGAAAAAATACAACAACTCCAAACAAAAATTAAAACTTTCAGCGAATCCCAAGAAATCTTTGACAAAGCAAAAAAAGAGTTCCAAGAAGTAAGCGAAATATTCAGAATAAAAGAAATCTCAATGGCAACAAAAAATAAAGAACTCGAATTATTAAAAATAAAAATAGAAGAATTGTCAAACGAAATCAAAAACAAAGAAAAAATCCGAGACCAAATTAACCATCTTAGAGAATTGCAAGATTGGCTCCAAGAAAAATTTATTGCAATGATAACTCTTACGGAAAAAAATGTTATGGTAAAACTCCGAAACGAATTCTCTAAAATATTCTCCGAGTGGTTCTCAATGTTAGTTTCAGATTCCCTCTCTGTAAGGCTAAACGAAGACTTCACTCCAATAATTACAAACCAAGACTACGAAATAGATTATGCCTTCCTTTCTGGAGGCGAACGAACAGCAATAGCACTAGCATACAGACTTTCCTTAAACAAAATTCTTAATTCAATTCTCTCACAAATCAAAACAAAAAATGTCGTAATTCTTGACGAGCCAACCGACGGATTCTCATCCGAACAAATCGACAAAATGCGAGACATCTTCGAACAACTCAATTCCGAACAAACAATCCTCGTCTCCCACGAAGAAAAAATCGAAGGTTTCGTCGACCACATAATCCGAATCAAAAAAGATGGAACAAGCCGAATCGAAAATCAATAGTTTTAAAAACCAAAATTCGTCTCTACATATATGGAAGTCAAAATCATCAAAGAAGAAAAAGGAATATTAGACATCGAAATAGGAAGCCTAACAATCGCCGAAGTCCTAAGAGTTTACCTAAACAAAGAAGGCGCAAAACTCGCAGCATGGAAACGAGACCACCCAACAAAAAACCCAGTCCTCCACATCGAATCCGACAACCCAAAAAAACTCCTAAAAAAAGCAATCGCAACACTCGAAAAAGAAATCGACAAAACCGTCGACGAATTCAAAAAGTTAAAGTAATTATTCTTCGAATAATCCAGCATCAATTCTATCAAGAGTCTCAATCAATTTTCTTTCTAAATTTTTTCCTTCAATTCTAAATTCTGGAGAAATTATTTTACTTAACTCATCTGAAAATCTATCTTCTTCTTCCTCTGTCCCACATTCTCCACTATACTTCCCTAAAAAAGCTCTAAAGTATAACTCTTCTTTGTCGCTGCCAGCCTCAATTACAACAAGATTAGGTTCAGGAGGAACAGGATATTTTGTGTGATAAACAGTAAATCTTTGTCCATCTTTTTCAAAAGAAATACTTTCTTCATAATAATTAAAAGTAGCTCTAAAAACAACATCTGGACTTACATATTTTGCGAACATATATGAAAAGTAAATTCAAAGTATAAAAATATATATGAGTTCAAATATATAACTACTTTTCAAACTTTCCCAACTTCTTCATCGACGTAAACGGAAACGGCCTCTCATTAGTCTCAAGAGTCAAGTACCTCATAAACCGATAAATCTCACTATTCCAATATTCACAAAAATCCGAAATACCCCTGTCCCTTTTCCCACTAATCAAAACCACAAGCCAGTTAACAATACTCAAAACCACAACCAAAAATTTCCAAACATTCAAAATTATACCACTAACTATCGCAACCACAATTCTCATCAACAACTCAACCCGCTCCGACTTCTTCGCCATAAAACTAAATATTCCCCCACTATATAAATATATTTAATCACCGAATCCCCACAAACCTAATGGAACAAAAAATATCAGCAGGCTCCTACGAACTAAACACATTTCTCCAAGGCGGCTACGAAAACGACATCATCACAACAATCTACGGACCCGGCGGCTCAGGCAAATCAAACCTCTGCGTCATCGTCGCAACATCCCAAGCCCGAAAAGGAAACAAAGTAATCTTCATCGACACCGAAGGCGGCTTCTCCTCAGAACGCTTCAAACAAATCCACCAAGGCACAAAAGAAGAAATAGAAAAATCCCTCCAAAACATCTTCCTCCTAAAACCAACCTCCTTCGCCGAACAAGAAAAAGCCTTCGACCAAATGTTAAAACACGTCAAACAAGAAACCATCTCCCTAATAATAATCGACTCAATCGCAATGCTCTACAGATTAGAACTCGGCGACGCAATACAATCAAACGACTCAGAAAAAATTTCAACAGTAAACCGAAAACTAGCAAAACAATTAAGAGCCCTAAACGAAATCGCCAGAAAACAAAACATCCCAGTAATCGTAACAAACCAAGTCTACTCCCAATTTTTACCAGCGACAAGCGACCATCGACAAGCGACCAGCGACGGAACGCTTGAGCGTTCCGTATCGATGGTCGGCGGCGACCTCTTAAAGTACTGGAGCAAATGCCTAATCGAACTAAAAGGCTACAACAACAAAAGAAAAATCATCCTAAAAAAACACCGCTCTCTCCCCGTAAAAGAACTCGCATTCGAAATTACCAGAACAGGAATTAGGAAAAGAGGATTATTTTGATTATTAATCCTAATAAATAGGATAAACCGATAATCAAAAGTAAACAATAATACCAACTAAGTTTCTCCTTAAACCTTCTTTCCAAAAATCCCGTTACCACGAGAGCTAAAGATATCGATAAAAGGTTGCTAAAGAAAAAGGGAATATAATTTTTTAGTATTGAATCTTGAGACAAAATAAATAAAGGAATAGGATAAGATAGAATCGCTAAAAAAATTCCTATAATGATTAATTTTAATCCATTCTTTTCGCTCTTTTCTTTTTTATGAGATTTTTTCATTTTCATATTTACAAATAATAAACAACATTTATTAATCTTTCTTCGCAACCTTCTTCCCTATATATATGATTATCAAAAATATTACTATTATCAGAATTCCTATTATTGCAACAGATAAGGCAATATGTTCTAGATAAAAATTTGTAATTTTTGTGATAATATTAAAAAAACAAAATATTAAAAAACCAATTATAAGCAATGGTGCGACAATTACAAGTATTTTCCCAAGTGGGTTTAAGTTAATCCAAAATTGTCTAAATTTATTGTCGTTATTCATTTTTCTTCCCACCCTTCTTAACCTCCCCCTTCTTCCTCTTCCCACTCTTCTTCCCAACAACCCTCTTCTTCTCGACCAAGTCTCCAGCGAAGCTGAGCTTTTCCGAGTTCTTCGAACTCGAGCCTTCCCGATTCTTAGAATCGAGCCCTTCCGCCTTTGGCGAGCCTTTCTCTTTAGCGTGCTCCACAACAACCCCATCGACAATCTCAACCTCCCCCGAAGCCAACTTCGCCTTAAACTCCTCCTTCTTTTTCTTAGCGTCCTCATTCGAAGGACAATCCATATTAAAACAAACCCTCCAAGGTGCCCCACCTTTCTTAAACAAAGCAACCTTAGGAAACCCACACTCCTCACACTTCTCCAAAGAATTCTCAGGCAAACCCTTCTCCTCACACTGCTTCTTACTCAACCGAGCAGGCCGAGCAACACCCTTAGGCGGCAAAGAATAAATCGTCTTACATTCCGGATAAGCATCACACGAAACAAAATACCTCGAATACCTCTTCCCATACATAACCCGCAACTTCCCCTTATGACAAACCGGACATTCCGTCATCGTATTTGCCCCCTTCTCTTGCTCCCAAACAACCGCATTCGCATCGGCCAAACATTTTCCCATCGCATCCAAATTCGCACTCATCCCATCGGCAATCTTCGTAACAATAACCTTCGCCTCATTCAAAACCTTCTTCTCCATTTTCTCTAACTCTGTCCTCTGTCCTCTGTCCTCTGTCCTCTCAGAATTAGAAAGTTCTATACTTTCTAATTCTGCGGTCATCTCCGCAGTCAACTTCTCATCCAAAATAATCGGCGCATACTTATCCAAAGTCTCAACCATCCTCATTCCCAACTCCGTCACTTCAATACTCTTCTCTCGAGCATACCCCCGCGAATACAAAGTCTCAACAATCGACGCCCGAGTCGCCTTCGTCCCCAAATTCCTTTTCTCCAACTCCTTTACCAGCGAAGCAGCACTATACCGTCGAGGCGGTTTCGTCTCCTTCTCCTCAGTCCGAATCTCCAAAACATCAACATCTCCATTAACAGTCGGAACCTTAGACTCTTTCACCGACGACGGATAAACATTCATCCAACCCTTCTCCTTAATCTGCACACCCCTCGCGCCAAAAGGCAAACCATTCACAACAACTTTAATATTCTTATTCTCAACCAAAGCCGAATCACAAAAACACGAAATAAACCGCTTCACAATTAAATCATAAATCTTCTTATCCCTCTCAGGCACCTTCTTAGCATCCCCCGTCGGATAAATTGTCGGATGCGCCGGGTCAGTCTTCAACCCCTCGGTCGGCGTCTTATTCACCGCGTACTTAACAGCCGTCGTATATTTCGCCAACTTCTTCAAAATCTTATCATAACCAATAGACTTATCATACTTCTGACTCGAAGTCCTCGGATACGAAATCGCCCCAGCCAAATACAAACTCTGCGCCGCCTTCAAAGTCTGCATCGGAGTAAACCCACAATTCTTATACGCCTCAGTCTGCAAAGTCGTCAAATCAAAAGGCACCGGCGCCTTAACCTTATCCTCGCTAATCGTCGTCGTCGCAACACCCCCCTTCCCCTTCAAATGCTTAAACTTCAACAACTCACTTTCCTTAAAAATATCCTTCGGATGCTTAACCTCAACCTTCTGCCCCTTTGAATCCTGAACCTGTAAAAACACATTCCAATACGGCTCGCTCTTAAAATCCTGAATCTCCTTCTCCCTATTCGCAACAATTTTCAACGCCGGTCCTTGAACCCGACCAATCGACAAAATCCTAAAAGTCCCAGTCGAACTCAACGCCTTCATCAAACCCCTCGACAAATTAATCCCATAAAACCAATCGATATAATGCCGAGTCTCCCCCGCAATCGCCGCACCCCAATTCAGCGTAGGCAACATATTCTCAAACGACTCATCCAACGCCTCCTTAGTCAACAAAGAAAACTTCATACGTTTAGCATCCTTCTTCCCACAAACAAACCTTACAACATTCCAACCAATAACCTCCCCCTCAACATCAAAGTCCGTCGCAACAATAAACTCATCCGCCTCCTTCGCCAACTTTTTCAAAACACTCAAATACTTCTTCGTAAAACTCCCGCTTCCCTTCTGATGCGCCGGCTGCCACTCAACCTCAAAATTCGGAAACGGACCCCTCTTCGCAATCTGCTGAATCCCAAACAAATGCCCAACCGCACACCCAACAATATACCGACGCGAACCCTTGTAAAACTCATAATAAGAAACCTTATCCTTATCCGTAATCTTCTCATCAGTAGCCCCAGACAATGCCGTAGCAATCTTCTCCGCCGCCGCCGGCTTCTCTGTAATTATCAAAGTCGTATTCTTTTCTTTCTTCGCCATATCAATACAAAAAACACATACTATAAGAATATTACGCTAATTTAAATTTTGATATCTTCATTTAACGCTCCAATGCGAAATTAAAATTGTCGCATAACATCGCTGATTAAACGAAATTGCTGAAAATAAAAAACTAAAATTGTCTACCTACCCCCAGAAAGTGCGTAAATATAATTATTTCTTTTTCTTAACTTTTTTCTTAGAATTATTTTTTTTTATTTATCCAAAAAAACCCTGCAACTAAACCAACAATCAATAAACCTGCTCCGAGAAAAGATGTTGTTTTAGTTGTTAAATTGGCAATTGCATTCCCAGTAATATTATTTGATAAAAAAAATATACTTCCCCCCAATCCTGCAATTGCAATGATGGAAGTCAACTTATCCCCCAAGTCTTTGCCCTTTTCTCTCTTTGCTTTTTCTTCGTCGGGCAAGACTACCCTGCCTTCAGGTTCATCGCCTGCTAAATTATCCCAATGTGAATATAATTCTGGTTTTTCTTTTTGGGGTTCATAAGGTCGCGATAAACCTTCCCCCCTTCTTCTAGCTTCGTAACTTTCTTGACTTCCATCATATTTTTTATCAGGTTTTTTATGATAATTTTTATCTGCCATAATTAATTAAGAAAAAAGAACTATAAAAACTTTTAGTTAGGAGAAATCAATACGCACTCCCCCCCAACGACAATTTTAAAGACAATTTTCAGCAACTACGATATCAAAGAATTTTCGGAGATTGAAAACTCACGAGGTCACTCATTTCAGTCGTTCCGCTCGTGCCACGCCTTGCAGGCTCTCGCTCCATTTCATTACAATTAAATTATAATCAACCCCCCAAACAAACCCTCAAACAAACACATCACCAAACCAACCCACAACAACAAAAACAACGCAACCAAAAATGAACCAAGGACTAACAAAAAGACTAGACACACTAATAAAAACCGGCATATACCAAAACCGCCCCGAAGCAATCCACGACGCCGTAAGACACTAATCATAAAAGAAAATTTAGCTAACCGAAGCATATTTAAAGATTGAATTGATTATATTACTAATATGTTCCCCAGCCTTGTTTCGGCGACGCTGGGCATTTTTATTTTATCCCTTTAACTATTTCATCCATATAAACAGATTCATCACAAATATGTTTTAAATAATTTGAAGAAGTTGATTTGAAATAGGCGTTTATGACCCTCTTACCGAGCTTTTGTGCTTTTTGAATTGCAGGCACAAAATCCTCATCTCCTGAAAGAATTATAGCAACATCATAAAGATTCTCATAAGCTCCAGAAACTAAATCAACTGCAAGATGGACATCATCACCTTTCACATCGAAAGAGATCTTTCCATCCTTTTTGTGTTTTCTCATCCTGCATAAAATTACTTTGAAATCTGGAATTTTTCTTAAAACATCAAAGAATTTTTGTTGTTCCCAATATTTTGCTTCATCAATTCCCCGATTTAGTGAAGCGTTATAATAAAATGTTGAAATCAAAAGTTTGTTCTCAGTTAAAAAATTTAGCATTTTTTTGAAATCAACCTTTTTTATTCTTAAGTCCCTTAGGCTATAATAAAGATTACTTCCATCGATGAAAATTACAACTCTTTCTTTTGTCATAAACATATATAGAAAGAAGAGTTATAAGTTTTTGTATTTAATAAGTGGGACAACCAATGTATCTGGGAGAAAAGCAGGTCTCCACTCAACCTCAAAATTCGGAAACGGCCCACGCTTCGCAATCTGCTGAATCCCAAACAAATGCCCAACCGCACATCCAACAATATACCGACGACTCCCCTTGTAAAACTCATAGTACGAAACCTTATCCTTATCCGTAATCTTCTCATCAGTAGCCCCACTCAAAGCCGCCGCAATCTTCTCCGCCGCCGCAGGCTTCTCCGTAATAATCAAAGTCGCATTCTTTTCTTTTTTAGTTGGCATAGTAATAATAAAAACACATACTATAAGAATATTACGCTATATCTGATAGCCAAAGCCCCGCACGCAGTGCAACCCTCGCGACAAAGTCGCAACCCTCGTTTCGCAAAGCGAAACAACCACCGGCATTCAAAGAATGCCAACCATCGCAAAATTATATCAAAATAATTTTGCCTCTCCGCCCAACTTGCACAACCCGAGTCCCCCCAATCTTATCCTCAATCCCCTCACCCTCATGAATATGCGCCGCAATCAACAAGTCCGGCTTAAACTCATCAACAGCCTCACGAATAACATCATCCCCAGGAATCCCCGAAAACTCAGCCTTCGTCCCAGCCGCATGCAAATGCGAAACCAAAACCCTCTTCCCCGCCTTCATCCTCGAAAAATTTCTCTTAATCTCCGCCAAATCCCCAGCGTCCAACGACAACTTCCAATTCGGATTCCCAATCCCAACAATCCCAACGCCCCCATAAGTCACATAATAATTATGAATACTCTTCCCCTCTTTCTTCAACATCTCATGCTCCTCATCAAAATCACAATTCCCCGGCACAAACAAAACCTTCTGTCCCGCCTTCCGAAACAGCTCCAAAATTCCAGGCTCACCTTCGGCATACCCATAAATATCCCCAGCTAAAACAACCAAATCAACTTTCTCCTTCAACCCCTTCGCCGACAACCTCTTAGCAATATCCACATCCCCATGCAAATCCGCCGCCGCCAAAATTCTAAGCTTCTTCTCCATAACAAACCCAACCAACATTCTTTTAAATCTCTTACTATATCAATATCTATGAACCTCAAAGACATAAAAAACTGGAACGTCGAAATAGAAAACCAAATAACATCCGATTGGAAAAAATCAGAACAATTCAAATTCAACCCAAAAACAAAAAAGAAAATCTACTCAATCGACACACCACCACCCTACGTCAACACCCCAATCCACATGGGACACGCAGTCACATACTGCTTCATGGATTTCTTCGCAAGATACCGACGAATGAAAGGAGAAGAAGTTCTTTTCCCACTAGGCCTCGACCGAAACGGACTCCCAATCGAAATGGCAACCGAAAAAAAATTCAAGGCATCCCCATTCAAAGTCGGACGAAAAAAATTCGTAGAACTATGCGAACAACTCTTATCAGAAGCCTCAGCCGAATCAATCGACTCATTCGCAAAACTCGGAATCTCATTCTCCTCTTACAAAGACGACGGAAAAATCGGAAGCATCTACAATACAGACTCCCCTGAATACCGAACTCTAACACAATCAACCTTCATCGACCTATACAAAAAAGGACTAATCTACGAAGACACAAGAATCAACAACTGGGACCCAAAACTCCAAACAACAATCGCCGACTCAGAAATCGACTACGAAGAAATCCCATCGACATTCAACAACATCAAATGGAAAGTCAAAGAAACAGAAGAAGAAATAATAATCGGCACAACACGACCCGAATTAATTGCAACTTGCGGAATGGTAATCTTCAACCCCGACGACAAAAAATACAAACATCTCGACGGGAAAACCGCAATATCTCCAATCTTCAAAAAAGAAATCCCAATCAAGCCACACCCCTCAGCCCAAATTGACAAAGGCACCGGTATCGCAATGATGTGCTCGATGGGAGACCTAACCGACATACAATTTTTCCGAGAAATGAACCTAACCCCAAAAATCGCAATCAACAAAGACGGAACAATGAACGAAAACGCAGGAATCCTAAAAGGCCTAAAAGTCAAAGAAGCAAGAGAAAAAATTATTGAACTAATCAAAGAAAAGGGATTACTCACAAAGCAAGAACAAATCACACATAGAACCCCAATCTCAGAACGCTCAAAAGCCGAAATTGAATTCATCGAAATGCCAGAATTCTATCTCAAACAAATGAAATTCAAAAACGACATCCGAAAAATAATCAAGCAAATAAATTTTTATCCAAAAGTTTCAAAAAAAATTCTCGACAATTGGATAGACACAATTTCAATCGATTGGCCAATTTCCCGACGACGATATTACGCAACTCCAGTCCCGCTATGGTACTCCGAAAACCTAATCGCAATTGCGCCAGAAGGAATTTACACGGAACCTTGGAAAGAAGATCCACCAAAAAATTCAGAAGTCATTGAAGCCAAAACAAAAAAAGTATTAGGAAAAGTTTCAGACTTCCCAAAAAATAAATGGATAGGCGAAACAAGAGTTCTCGACACTTGGTTCGATTCATCAATCTCAGAACTCAACATGCTAAAATACAAATCCGACGAAACATTCTTCAAAAAAGCATATCCAGCGACGCTAAGACCACAAGGAAAAGAAATCGTAAGAACTTGGCTTTACTATACAATCTTAAGAGGATTTCTCGAAACAAAAAAAGCCTGCTTCAAAGACGTATGGATTCACCAACACATTCTCGACAGCAACGGGAAAAAAATGTCAAAGTCAACCGGAAATATAATCGATCCGCAAGAAATTCTAAAAGAAAATGGCGCCGAAGCCCTCCGACTTTGGTCAGCAACCGAAGGCGATTTATCAAAAGGCGACTTCACCTGTTCAAAAGAAAAAATCAAAGCCGAAAAAAAATCCCTAAACAAATTATTAAACATTTCAAAATTCGTAATGATATTCGACAAACCAAAAACAAAACCAACTTTAACAAAACTAGACCAACTTTTCGTCGATCACATTGAAGAACTAACACAAAATACAGACGAATCTTACATTGTATATAACTTTAATCACCCAACGCAAGAACTCAGAAAATTCTTATGGGACACCTTTGCATCAAACTACATCGAACTTGTAAAAAACCGAGCCTACAACGAAAACAAAGATTTCACCGACGACGAATCAACATCAGCAAAATACACCCTCCACTTCTTATTAGAAAGACTTCTAACTCTCCTCTACCCAATCATTCCACAAATCACAACTCTAATCGCAAAAGAAAAAGGAATAGACTTACTAAAAACAGAATGGCCAAACCAACAACCAACAACCAACAACCAAATACCAATAACCAAATTAACTGATTTCAATAGCAAAGTCTGGAAAACAAAAAAAGAAAAAGGCATATCTCTTAGAAACCAAATCAGAGAAATCAAAATTCCAAAAGAATTACAAGAATTTACAAAAGATCTAAAAGCCTGTCACAACATCTAATTCCAAAGTGACAACAACCAAAAAACTTATAAATAAATAATTCTTCAATATTATATGAATACCCTAAACATAGACATCCCAGCAACAAACGGATTAAAAGTAACCCAGGCAGATTCATTTATGTACCAAAGAGTAAGCGATTTTTTAATAGGAAGAATGGGAGGAAGAAATTCAACAGGATACAAAAAAATCATGAACAATGGGTTCAATATACAAAAAGCCACAGGTTCAAGCCTACCGTTTGTGATAGCAGCAACAGAACTCCTAGAAGAAACAAATATTGCAACATTATCCCTTGAAGATGTAATAAAAATAATCGCCCACGGGCAAGACAATGGCGAAAATCACTTCGAAGGAATATACGCCGACATAAGAGAAGCAGTACTTTATTCAAACGACAAATCCCCATTATCAGTTAATCTAGCAGATATAGCAAAAAATAAAGGAGAGACATCTTACGGCGCAGAAAACCCAGCAAGATTTATCGGATTAGGAATAGACAAAGCCGACAACAAAGAAGGATATGGGCTAACAGAAACACCAAAAACACAAATAATCATAGATCGGAGATTTGCTTATTCAAACAATAGAAAAGAAATAAATTTTAATAAAACTTCCATTAAAGTTTGGACAAAAGAAACTGGTTCGTCGAGGCTTTACGCGAACGAGGTCGGCCTGGGCGCCTGGGTCGACTATCCCGCGAGTTCGGACGACGTTGGCCGAGTGGGGTTGGTTCACGCCGAAGGCGTCGGTTCGAAAAATTAGATTAATATATATTTTAGAATACAACAATAATTAAAAGTCCAAAACTCCTTAAAAAATTCCTAGCTTGGAGCTAGGCCACACGCCTCTTTATTAGAACTCTTAAGTGAGTCAGTAAAATTCAATGGCGACAACTAGTAGTTGAAAATTATGAACCTTGAAGTCATGGTGGCAATCGGTAAAGAGACTATCACTATCGTCGAGGCTTTACGCGAACGAGGACGGCCTGAACGCCAGGAACGACAATCCCGCGAATTCGAACGACAATGGCCAAATGGCCTAGCCAACTAGGAAATGAAAACTCATAAAAATCTTTACTATAAAATTTACAGTTGGAACAATCTTACTAACGCGTATAGAAAAGCAAAGAAAGGGAAATCAAAAAGAAGAGACGTAAAAGAGTTTGAAGAAAACATAATAGAAAATATTCAAGATTTACAATTTGAATTAATGACAAAAACATACAAACCTAGACCGCTAAAAACATTTATTTTACGAGACCCAAAAACTCGTAAAATATCAAAATCTGATTTCAGAGATAGAGTTGTCCATCATGCAATTTGCAATATAATAGAACCAATCTTTGATAAAATTTTTATCTATGACAATTGCGCAGGAAGAAAAAACAAAGGAACGTCATTCGCATTAAAAAGATTCAAAAAATTTCAATTAAAAACAACAAATAATTTAACATCAAATGGATACTGCTTAAAAGCAGACATAAAACATTACTTTAAAGAAGTCAACCACGGAATTCTAATCAACATCATAAAGAAAAAAATAAAAGACAAAAAAACAATATATCTAATTACAAAAATTCTAAAAAATTATCACAACAAAGGAAAAGGCATGCCTCTCGGAAACTTAACAAGCCAACTCTTCGCAAGCGTTTACCTTAACGAATTAGATTATTTTATTAAATATCGGCTAAAAGAAAAACGCTACATAAGATACGTTGACGATTTCCTAATATTAAATTATTCAAGATTTAAGTTAACATTCCTAAAAAATAGAATAAAAAAATTCCTAAAAAACAATCTAAAATTAGAACTTCACAAAAACAAATCAAAAATTATATTATTATCAAAAGGAGTAGACTTCGTAGGATTCAGAAACTACTACCACTTTAAGTTACCAAGACAAAGAAGCATAAGAAGTATGAAAAGAAAAATACAATTATTCCAAAATAACAATATCTCTACAAACAAAATCTCAGAAATATTTCAAGGCTGGCAAGCACATACAAAGTCAGCCAATACTTATAACCTAAGAAAGCATCTAACCCAAAACTTAAAACCTAACTATTCTAAATAAACCAATGGACGAAACACAAAAATTCGAACTCGAAAGTTTAGTAGAAGAATTAGAAGGCTACCGAGGACGACACACCGAACTAATCACCGTCATGGTTCCAGCCGGGGCAACACTAACTCAAACAACAAAACAACTCGAAGACGAAAAAGGAACAGCAACAAATATCAAGTCAGCAGGAACACGAAAAAATGTAATCAACGCATTAGAACGAGCAACACGAAAATTAAAAGAAATAGGAAGAACACCCCCCAACGGACTCGCGGTTTTCTCAGGGAATGTAACAAAAGACGGAAAAGAATCTCTCGAAGTCTGGGCAATCGAACCGCCAAAAAAACTCAAAGTAAAAATTTACAGATGCGACCAAACATTCGTCCTCGACCCACTAAAAGAAATGCTCGAAACCGAAGAAGCATACGGCTTATTAATCATCGAACGAAACGAAGCATCAATAGGACTTCTCGACGGAAAACATATAAAACTCTTACAAAACATGACATCAGGAATCCCAGGCAAAACACGAGCCGGCGGGCAATCAGCCCAACGATTCGCACGAATCCGAGAATCAGCCGCAAAAGAATTCTTCAAACGAGTAGCAGAACACATGAAAACATATTTCTGGGACAATAAAAAACTAAAAGGAATATTAGTCGGTGGACCAATCCCAACAAAAGATGAGTTTCTCGACCAAGGACAACTCGTAACAGCACTAAAAGAAAAAGTAATCGCAGTAAAAGATTTGGGCGGGACCGGAATGCACGGACTCGAAGAACTCGTCGAACTTTGCCAAGATGTTCTATCAGAACAGGAAATCACAAAACAAAGACAAATCCTAGACCTCTTTTTTGAAAAACTCGCAAAAGAACCAAACAAAGTTTCATATGGAGAAGCTGAAGTAGAAGACAGATTAAACCGAGGTGCAGTCGACAAACTCATCATCTCAAAATCCCTCCCAAAAGAAAAAATAAAGATGCTAGAAAAACTCGCAAAAGCGTCATCAACAGAAATACACCTAGTCACAAAAGAAACAGCCGAAGGAGTCCAATTCGACAATTTAGGCGGAAGAGGAGCAATTCTAAGATTCGAAATCCACGACTAATCCATCCCCCAAACAAAACTTTAAAACATCCTAAACCCTAAATAGACATGAAAAAAAGAAGGGAAATATCCATAGTCGTCGGCTTCCTACTCCTCATAACATTCTTCTCATTGGTAATATATTACTCAGACTCATACTCGATAACAGGCTTCGCGATATCAAGCCTACAACCAAACATAACAACAGGCAAAGACACATACTTAAGAGAACTCTCCTCGACAAATTACGGCGACACAACATCTCTCCAAGTCGGAACAGCCTCAGCCGGTAGCCGAAAATTACGAGCATTATTATATTTCAACTTATCATCAATCCCATCAGAAAACACCATCGTCAGCGCCGACCTATCTATCTACATATCGTCCTCATCCGGCAACAACATTACACTAAACGCATACAAAATAATATCAAACTGGACAGAAGACGATGCAAACTGGGACAACCGAACAGCGTCGGAAACATGGGCATCAGCAGGCGGCGACTACGATTCAGAAATATTCAACTCGTCCATCGTCACAAACGAAACGGGCTGGGTTAATTTTACAATAAATTTACTCGCAAGAAACTGGGTGAACGGAACTTATGAAAACCTCGGATTAATATTATATGCCCCAGACGCAATCGGCGGTGACCAGAAAGGTTTCTACTCATCAAACTACACCGACGACACATCCCTAATCCCAAAACTAACAATCGAACACGTCGGCAACGCCGCCCCAACAATAAACTCAATAACCTCAAACTCATCCTCATCCCCACCAACCCCAATCGGCAACACAATCTTATTCACATTAAACTGGACAGACCTCGAAAACGATAACTCCCAAATCTACATATGCAACTCAAGTAACATAACAGTCTCAGTCGGATGCGAAGATACAACATTCTGTTCAACATCTTTAGCGTCGACAAACCCAGCAACGTGCTCATACACAACAATAAACTCAAACAACAGAACAACAAGTTTCTGGGCAGCGGCATGCGACGCAACAAACTGCTCATCAGTCTCAGCAGAAAACTATTTCTACATAAACCACGACCCAGCAATATCACTAACCCAACCGAACGGCGGCGAAACAGTAAACCAATCCCAAGGCAACTACTCAATCCAATTCACAGCAAACGACACAGACTCCGACAACTTAACAGCGACAATATACTACGGCGAAACATCGGGCTCAACAACAAATACAATAGTATCAAATATAAGCCTCTCAGACTACTGCACCGACGCTGACAACGACACGGCAACAACAAACACATGCAACTACTCATGGAACAGCACCGGAATTCACGGGACATACTACATGACAATCGTAATCAACGATTCGTACACAACAACAAACGACACATCCGACACAACATTCGACGTCCGAAGCATCATAGATTCAGAAGCCCCACAGATAACATCAACATCAATCGACTCAAGCATCTACTCCGGCAAAACAACAACAATAAACGCAACAATCACCGACAGCAATGTAATCACAGCAATAGTCAACCTAAATTACACAGCAACAAACCTATCAATGACAAACACAACACTAACCACTTTCAACGCAACATTCGTAGCCCCAGCAATCGGCACATACAAATACAAAGTTTACGCATCAGACGTTGTAGGAAACTCAAACGACTCTTTATCCTGGCAAGAATTCACGGTAGTCAAGCCAAACGCAACAACGCAAAACACACAAGCCCCATCAACCGCACTCCCATATCACATCATCATGGTCACATCACAACTAAACGCAACCGACGCTGTCAAGGGAGTTTACGCATATCTAAACACACCAGCAGGATTCACATTTCTCGAAGACTACTCACAAAATCAAGAATTAGGAAACTTCACAGAAGGCGAAACAAAAAATGTAACATGGTTCCTATCAGTCCCAATCACCGAATCGACATACTCCCTAAACGTAACATACACCGACGGCTACTCAAACCAATGGAACTCCTCAAGCACATCAGTCCAAGTCACATCGGCAATCGGTGGCGGATACATTCTTGATATCGCAGGATACCCAGAAGTTGAAACAAGCGGGACATATTATGTCGAATCAAAATTCAAACAAGACGAAACGTACACGGCCCCAGACTCAGTCACAATAAAAATATATGATGCATCAGGAATTCTCGTCGTCGGCCCAGCCGCAATGACACAAGAATCAACCGGGCAACACAACTACACATACACCGTCGGTGCATCAGCCGTAGAAGGACAATGGGAAACAATAATCAACGCAACAAAATCATCAACGTCATATTTCGCA
>Ga0265595_1000558_pt1 | contig 32955 bp, 28 predicted proteins | sample saktaG_15_FD_190148 | JGI IMG/M metagenome (GOLD analysis project Ga0265595, IMG submission 190148) | Saline water microbial communities from Sakinaw Lake, British Columbia, Canada - sak_2013_06_06_50m | ecosystem: Environmental > Aquatic > Non-marine Saline and Alkaline > Saline ...
TGCACATCTCTTCGGCGATGTGCCGACGCATAACCCGACTTTCCACGCCACGCAGAATCAGGGTTGAGCATGTGATATCACCGAGATACGGCAATATATCATAGCGGTCGAAACCGGAAAGGACCTCTCTGTCATATTGACACGCATACGTGCCATCGTCTCTTCGATTAAGGGCCGTCGAAGCAAATTCAAACAGAAGCGCCTGATCCGCATACGGACTGTCCTTTTGCATCTGACGGACATATTCCTCGACAGAGCTGTAACATGTCGGCAAATTATTATAGAGATTGGTAAGATACTGCTTATTCCACTCGGGGGGACGAGGTTCAATATCTGCATGAATAAGCCCGGCAACCATATCGGAATGTACAGACGCATAACGAGTCGCGTGGAGGGCACCCATGGAATGTCCCATAAGCACGAAATTATTCAAACGGAGAGCAGTGATAACCCCTTCAAGATCGCTCACATAGTCTCCACAGGTGTAAGCAGCCGGCATAGCCCATTCACTGCGGCCGTGCCCACGTTGATCGAGCGCTATAACCCGCACTTCCCCTTCGAGAGCGCAAATGAAATGGTCCCATATATGGGCGTTATCGCCGATCCCGTGCAGGAGTACAATGGTCTGTGTATTGTAACTCTCCCTTTCGAGGTAGTGCAGATTCAGATTGTTAGCGCTGACAAATTTGGACCTTGGTTTATCAAGCATCGTTGGTACTTCACGTCATCTTTCGGGAATAGTTTCGTATAAGCCGCAGAGATCAGGCCAAAAACGGATAAAATATATCGTAGGCGATCAAATCCTCCTCTATATCACGGGGCTGATGCAGTACGCCCTTGGGAATCCTGAAGAAGGAACCCTCGACCATCGGTACATCCCCAATGTTTTCGATCCACATCGTTGCCTTTCCCTTTACTACATAAATAATATCATCGGAGTTTTCGTGAATGTGCTTTTCTACCTGTGTGCCTTTAGGCAAATAAACCAGAAGGCTCGTGAGGTCCGCTTTTTCATCGCGGTTGGACAGTAAATAAGCCACCTTAGCTTTTTCTAATTGCGGATGGGGCTCCCATTTGATCTCATCCGGCTGAATAACCTTGATCTCGTCCATAGCTTATCCCCCTTAAGTATTTGATAAAAAGTTGCTTTTCAGTGAAGAAGTATAAGGAAACTATTCTTGTGTGTCAATGAGAAAGTACCGGTAAGATGCATCACCTTTTTGTATAACTATTGACATTTAAACTGAAACTAAATAGTCCTGCTGTCAATAACTTTTCGGATTCCCTTTACCGTTTTTTCAGCGAGAAGTTCCCTGGCATAATCTTCCGCATCCGATATGGAAAGACGTGTAATACTTTTTTGAACAGAAGGCATGAACTGCGGATCGACGCTGAGACTGCGCACACCGATACCGATAAAAAAAGGAATGTACTCTGGTTCATGGGCCATCTCACCGCAGATGGAAAGATCCTTATTGTTACGGGATATTGCGTTTACTATCCTTGCAAGAGCCCTCAATACAGACGGATGATTGGGCCGATAATACTCGGCTACCTTTTCGTTTGCACGGTCAACGGCAAGCATATATTGCACGAAATCATTAGTTCCGATCGAGAAGAAATCTGCCTCCTGCGAGAGTTCATCAATAATTTCGATTACCGAGGGTAATTCCAGCATCAAGCCGATAGCAGGATTGTCATGGTATGGAAGGTTTAACCGTGCGAGTTCGTGCATGCAGTCAAATACAGCCTGCTTTGCCTCCCGGAATTCATCAAGTGACGAAATCATGGGGAACATTATACGAACGCTTGCTGCTTCTGAAGCCGCACGTAGAATTGCCCGCAACTGCTGCTTAAAAATATCCCTGTGACGGAGAGAAAAACGGATGGACCGAAGTCCGAGTTCGGGATTCGCTTCACCTGTCGCATCTGAATATGCAAGTATCTTTTCACCCCCGATATCCAGGGTCCGAATCGTCACATCACGCCCCTCCATCGCGTCAAAAAGCTTTTTGTAGATATAATACTGCTCTTCCTCAGAAGGAAAATTCGATCTGATGATGAATGGAAACTCTGTCCGGTAAAGGCCCACTCCTTCGGCTTTCAGGTCGCGTGCGAGAGGCAACTCGCTGAGAAGATTGATGTTGGCCAGCAGACGCACACGTACGCCGTCTTTTGTGCTCGTCGCAGGAGACATTTCTTTCTTCATTTGTGCCGCTGACCTTTCCGCCTCGTTTCGAGATTCAAACTGCCCGATGACCTTTTCAGAGGGACGGACATATATGTTCCCTATTTCCGCATCCAGCAGAATAGGCGTATCTTCCGGAAGGTTCAGCAGTTCAGGTCTATCGGCAATGACAAGGGGAATCTGCAACGATCGGGAGAGAATAGACACATGGGATGTAACGCCGCCGCTGACCAGAATTATGCCTTTTACATCTTCAGCTGCAAGTTTCAGAATGTCAGATGGATAAAGCCCGCGTGCGATGACAATGCGACTCCTGCCTAATGTGTGTTCCTCAGAAATCCTATCTTGAAGATTGACAAGGATTCTACCTGCCAGATCTTCGATATCATTGACTTTCTCGCGCATGTAGGCATGCGAACTCGACGCAAATATGGATATATAATGTCTTGCCACCGCCCTTAATGCCTCGGAAGGAGAGATACCTTCTTCAATGTGGCGGACTATTTTATTAATGAATTGAGCATCCTTCAGAATCAAGAAGTGAGCGGTAAAAATCAATGAAGCACTCTCCTCAAGACGCTCGGAAAATCGGGACTGGAGAGCTTCCAACTGGTCGGCTGTTTTCTGAACCGCACTGTAGAAGTCTTCCAGCGTACAAACGGGATCTGTATCAGGACCACCGGCAATCAAACTGCCATGACTTTTCCCGTAAACAGTCGAAGGGGCAAACGCATAACCCCCAGAAGCACTTTTTCCTTTAACAAAGCGCAGGCTCGCGAAAAGGTCCTTATCCGACGGCGGCAAATCCTGACGATTCATGTCCATCAGAAGACGCGCATTTTCAATGGCTCCGGCAAGCTGTGACGCGATCGCACGCAATGCCATAAGATCTATTTCTTCAAAGTAGTTGATCTTCTCGTGCTGCACAACAAGAACACCGATCTTTTCGATACCCCTCTGGATAGGTATTGAGAGAAAGGATTCGAAGCGATCTTCGTCTGCTTCCTCAAAATACTTGAACTTTGGATTGCGGCTCGCGGATCCCTCACGAATTGGATGGAGCAACTCCATGGTGGTTCCTACAAGTCCTTCGCCCAATCTCATCCGGATCACGCCGACAGCCTCCGGATTCAATCCAACGGTTGCATTTAGCACGACTTCTTCCGATTTTTCATCGTAAAGATAAATCGAACAGACGTCTGCTTCCAGGTGACGGGCAACCATTATTGCCGTCTGTTGAAGGAAACTCTCAATATTTTCGCTTCCCGCAAGAAGGGCTGCCAGATCACCAACGTCACAAAGCAGATTGAAATGCTCTCTATCCTTTTTATTCATAATGTCTATTCTTCTCCATGAATTTTATGACCCCCTTTTCCCCAGAGGGACTTTACTATTCGAGACCACCCATAACCCATCCCAATCGTCGGGTGGCGAATTCTCGAGGAAGTACAGGCAGCGGTCCATAAATACCCGGCAGGGGGGATCGCTGTCCACAAACCTGGCGAATAGTTCGCTGGCTTTCAAAAACTCTCTCCGGCGATAAAGGACGAGCCCCTGACAAAAGCCTTCCTCCGCTGGAGAAAGGCGGTAGTCATGCCCTCCCAACACTTCAAAAACCAGCACAGGGTGCTTTCTGCCCTTGAAAAGCACCTGATCGATCAAACGAGTCACAAAATGCTCTCCCAGTTCTCTGTTAGTGGACTCACTGATCAGGATGCCTGTTCCATATTCTTTGTTAAGTTTTTCCAGGTATGTGGAAATGTTGACGTCATCACCTATCACTGTGAAATCCATTCTTTTTTCCGTTCCGATATTCCCTGAAATGACTTCACCCGTGGAGATACCAAAGCCTACATGAACAGGTCTCTTACCTTCTACCTTTCTGCCGGCATTAAACGCAGCCAATACTGAGCGCATTTCCAGGGCTGTTCTCACTGTTCGTATAGCATCATCATAACGCGTATATGGAACACCAAAAACCGCCATTATGGAATCACCGATGTATTTATCAAGTAGCCCCCCATGCTTAAATAGAACATCTACCAGTATGCTAAAGCACTCATTGACAAAATCCATCGTCTGCTCAGCGCTCAGGCTCTCGGCTAAAGCTGTAAAACCCCGAATATCTGAAAACAGAATGGTTGCCTTACCGCGAATACCACCCAGGACCTGCCTGTCCGGATCGTCCAGCACCTTCTCCACAATGTCCCTCGACATATACCGCGTCAGGGTACTCTTCAATCTCTTTTCCTGGCTTATATCTTCAATGACAAGAACTAAACCCAGGTAATCATCTTTATGCCCTATGAGAGGAACAACGTTAAGGTTGATTGAATGCCTTTTCCCCCATGGAAAAGTAAGATCCACATCATAGTCCACCAGCGATCGATGAGAGGAGTACACACGGTCTATGCGACTTATGATATGCTGGTTGTCGATACCTGTCAAATCCCTGAAATCTTTTCTCAGGATATCTTCAGATCCCTGCCTGAACAAGTTCAGGGCGGCACGGTTCGCAGTTACTACTTTATAAGCATTGTCAAGGGTTATGATACTGTTGGAGATACTCTCATGAACACTTTCCAGGTAGTTCTTCATGTTAACGACCTGCTCGAAAAGCTGCGCATTTTCCAGGGCCACAGCGATCTGGGATGAAAGAGCCCTCAGCATATCCTCATCCTCCTGTTCGAATACGCCACTTTTCTTGTTCATAGTCTCTGTTACACCTATAATCTTTCCCTCTCTATTGAACACAGGCATACAAAGAACGGTTTCCGTATGAAACCCTGTTGCCTCGTCAAAGACCGGGTTGAATCGGGAGTCTTCATAAGCCTTCTTTATGTTCAGCGACTGGCCTGTAGTGGTAACATGGCCTGCTAAACCCACCGAGCGGGGGAAGCGAATTTCGGAAATCTCCACTCCCTGAGCTACCTTGGACCAGAGCTCATCGGTCTGTCGATCCAGCAAGAAAAGAGAAGATCGTTCCGAATTGAGAATCTGCGAAATCCTGGAAACGATTTTGATAATAAGGGTTTCCAAATCGAGGGTTTGAGATACGAACGTAGCTACATCCAGCATGATAGCCATCTTTTCATAGTTGGCAATCATCTTCCTGGACAGGTAAAAATTCTCAATGGAAATGGCAATCTGATGGGTAAATATTCGGAGAAAGGCCTCGTCTTGCTCATTAAATACGCCTTCTTTTTTATTGATTACTTCAATGACACCTATCAAATCTCCCCGTACACCAATCACCGGCCCACAGAGAACGGACTGGGTTCGATAGTTAGTGCGGCGGTCTACATCCTGATTAAAGCGAGCATCCTTATAAGCTTCCGGGATATTGACTATTTGCTCGTTTCGAGCTACCCACCCGGCAATACTTTTGTCTAATGGTATTCTGATTTCACGACTTTTTTCTCCTTCTGCAACCTTGGACCACAATTCACAGGTAACCTTATCCACAAGAAACAGGGAAGCACGATCAGCATTTATTGCCTTACTGGCCATTGTCACCGCACGTTCAATCAAGTCCTCTATTCCTAAACGGAGGCTGAACATACCGGATATATCCATGAAATCATGGAGGTCTTGTATAGTTTTTTCAACAACTCTGGTCTTTTGCACAGTATCCTGAAAGCGAAGGTTTGCCCGGCGCAGTCTTTCCGTTACAATATTCAGAAAATTTACGGCGAGGGTCGGAGCTACCTCAAAAGCTTCCTTAAGATTTCTATAATTGACTCGAAATAAAAGTGTTTTCTCAATGGCACGCACAGAAGCCGATCGTCTTCCGTTCGAAAAGTACCCCATTTCTCCAATAAATTCACCTGATTCGATGGTTTCCAGAGAGAGTTCCTCTCCGAATTCATCTCTTCGATAAACAAGAGCTTTGCCGGCTACAAGAATATAGAAGCAGTTGCCAAAGGTATCCTGACTGATAAATTCCTCCCCCGAAACTACAAGTTTTTCCTCAATAAAATCACATATATTGTTCAGCTCTTCATAGCCCAGCCTGGAGAAAACAGAACATCCTTTCATGCGATCCAATCTCTGATCATTAATAGCCACAGACAGGTTTTCACTGCTGATGGCATCTGATTCCAAAAGCACCTCTCCCAGAAGCTTTGTCACGCCCTCGTCAGCGAGCTTCTTTTGAACGCTGAGGGCATCATTGATAACCTCACGATTTAAGCCTAAATATTCACCGATTTTTTTGGATTGCCGAGATGTTTTTGTATTTTTTTTCATAAGGTATCTCCACAGCGTGAAAGACCCATGGTCCCGACACAGGGTTGACCAGAGAAATTAAGATACGATTTGAAGGCCATTGAATTCTATAGAATTATCTCTATCATTAAATCACATAAGTGTCAAAGAATGTTCATTAATTTACAAATCATATATGATTATGTCATGCTTTTCAAAGAAGAAGCATTCCAATTCCCCAATATCCGAAAATCGAGCCGTGTTCCTGATCCAGTGATTTCAGCTTGACTATGGCACCGAACCAATGCTACGGATTTCTGCAAGACATGGAGAATGCAGAATTTTATCATTCGCTTATAATCAATTGATTTCGGGGGGCTTTTTGAAATGGAAAAATTTGTTAAAGATCAAATGGGAAACTCTTATCATTTTAAGCAGACACCCCGTCGAATTATTTCGCTGGTTCCCTCACAGACGGAATTATTGTTCGATTTGGGCCTGGACGAAGAAATTATCGGAATTACGGATTTTTGTATCCATCCAAAAGAGAAATGTGATCTGAAGATCAGGATCGGCGGGCCAAAATCGGTCGACTTTCAATTAATTGATCAATTACAACCGGACGTAATCATAGCCAATAAAGAGGAAAATGCTCAGGAGGAAATTGAAAAACTCGGAGAAAAACATCCCGTGTGGATCAGTGATATTTACACCCTGGAAGACGCACTTGACATGATAAAAGGAGTCGGGGAACTGGTAGGCAAACCAGAAGAAGCTGACCATATCGTCTCCCGGATCTCTGAGAGCATGCGTCAGTTTGATGATTTATCGATCAGTGTTGCCTATTTTATCTGGCAAAAACCATATATGATAGCAGGAAAAAATACATTTATTAACGAAATGTTGAAAAAATGCGGGCTGACGAATGTCTTTGACTCATTATCCCGATATCCCGCTGTGACAGAAGAACAAGTCAACAAAGAACGACCGGATGTAATATTACTCTGTTCTGAACCGTATCTCTTTGAAGAGAAGCACGTCCGCGAGTTTGAAGAAATATTTCCTTTTGCAAAGGCATTCATCGTTGATGGAGAGATTTTTTCCTGGTATGGCAGCCGTCTTCAATATGCCGGAGATTATTTTAAATATTTAAGAGGGAAAATTTCCGACACCTCGAATACGGTGTGAGTGGTATTATGAGACCTTTGCATAACGTCCCCTTTTGCCCAATTTCTGCGTCAGTCTTAAATTTTAATCCTCGAAATATCCAATATATTCCTGTGTTTAAAATTCTCGTCTTCCTTGAACTTGAACAAAATTGAACATTCTGCAAAGGTCTCATTATGAAAAGAAGATTCGGCCTTATAGTGTCAGGTTATTCAGTACTTGTCTTTCTTCTGCTTTCTAATAGTCACCAGCATACATGTAAGAAATATGCCAAAAGCTATGAAAGGGTACCTGATAGAATAAACCACAGGTAACAGACTTATCCTCGCGGCCGTTCTGAATGTATCGTTTCTTTCAATATAGCGCGCAACTGGTGGTGAATATCTGTAATAACATTTCACAAATTTTCTGCCTGTCGAATTTGTCAGAAGATATCTGTCCCTGAACTCTCTTAATACCATGACCTCATCTGACATACTGCTGCCGTAAGAAGCCGTCGCTATGAAGCATCCACCTCCTCCACCATCAGGGGGTGAGGGTGCGGGAGTGATGTCCTTCGTACTGCTTTTGGTTATAAAAGCGTCGCTGCCGACTCCTTTATTTGCCTGCACGGGGTTTTTTGTCGGGAAGTCGGTTGAATCGGTACTACCCGTCACATAGGCATTGCCTGATGAATCCACAGAAATCCCCTTACCATAGTCTTCAGAATTACCACCAAGGTAGCTGGAGTAGAGAAGAGTGGAACCGGTGGAATCAAACCTGGCAATGAAGGCATCATACGAGACGCTTTTCGTTGACTGGACAGAATTTTCAGTCGGGAAGTCGGTTGATAAAGTACTGCCGGTAACGTAAACGTTATTATCACTATCTACAGCAATACCAAGGCCTTCGTCATCGCCGCTGCCACCGAGAAATGTGGAATAGAGAAGCGCTGACCCCTCGGAATTTAACTTGGTCACAAAAGCGTCGCTGCCGCCTTCGTTAGAATCCTGAAATGGTGTACCTGCCGTCGGGAAGTGAGATGAATAGGTGTAAAAGGTGTAACCCGTCACGTAGGCATAACCGGATGAGTCAACGGCAATCCCTTTGCCGTAGTCGTTAGAACTGCCGCCAAGGTAGGTGGAATAATCAAGCTCTGTACCTTCGGAATTTATCTTGGTTACAAAAACGTCGCTGCCGCCTTTGTTAGAGTCCTGAAATGGTGTATCACCTGCCACCATCGGGAAGTTAGATGAATCTGTGTAACCCGTCACGTAGGCATTACCGGATGAGTCAACGGCAATCCCCTGGCCGTAGTCGTTAGAACTGTCGCCAAGGTAGGTGGAATAATCAAGCTCTGTACCTTCGGAATTTATCTTGGTTACAAAAACGTCGCTGCCGCCTTTGTTAGAGTCCTGAAATGGTGTATCACCTGCCACCATCGGGAAGTTAGATGAATCTGTGTAACCCGTCACGTAGGCATTACCGGGTGAGTCAACGGCAATCCCCTGACCGTAGTCGTTAGAACCGCCGCCAAGGTAAGTTGAATAAACAAGCGCTGTACCTTCGGAATTTAACTTGGTCACAAAAGCATCCGACCCCGACCCGCCACTCAGAGTACCTTGAAAGGGTGCGGGTGTGCCTGCCTTTGGGAAGTCATTTGAATAAGTGCTGCCCGTCACATAGGCATTCCCGGATATGTCCACGGCAATACCGAGGCCTTCATCATTGCCGCTGCCACCAAGGTATGTAGAATAAACAAGCGCTGTACCTTCGGAATTTAACTTGGTCACAAAAGCGTCACTGCCGCCTTTGTTATAATCCTGAAATGGTGTACTTGCCGCCATCGGGAAGTTAGATGAAGATGTGCTGCCAGTTACATACGCGTTGCCATCGGCATCCAGAGTGATGCCGTTGCCGCTTTCGGAACTGCTGCCTCCGAGGTATGTCGAATAAACAAGTACCGGATCAATGACCACGGGCTTGCCGATGTCGTAAGGGGCAACATTAAAGCCCACCTCCCCCGTTTTGCATAGCAGATAGTGACCTGCAACTCTTTGTTTTTCATTGTTAATTTCCTGATAAATAACAGGAGCACGCATGATGATTCTGTCATTTCCGATTTGCAGGACAAGGTTGCCGTTATCATCCAGGCTCAGTTTATCCATGCCGGCAAACTTGATCCGGATCACTCCGGGATCGGCACCCGGGTTAACAACAAAATCATATTCCAGCTGCTTTTGATTGCCATAAAAGATCAGATCAACGCCCGGATAGATCCCTCCATACTTGACTCGAGCGTATTGAGGAATATTTCTGATCCATTTGTTCGGATTGTTGCCAATAAAGTAATGATTTCTGCCGGGTAGTTGCTCCACTCCAATAACCCCGGGAGCGGGGTTGGGCCCCACGAGTCGCATGCGGACAATCGTGGGAGTGGTCGATTCAGCGTGAGCTGTCTTTTTATATCGTGATGCAAGCCGATTGCTACTTGCAGATTGCTTAATATGGGATTTTCGCGCGACGAGAACCACTTCTCCGGGTGTCAGAAAAAGCCCGTACCCCCTGCCCCGGGAGAGGTACTTAACCTGTGAATCGGTCTGGCCTCGATTTACCTCAAACATGAGAGGCAGTCTGCCGTAAGTATCCATTATCTGCGGGGCTGCTGCCTCGGATAATTTCTCTAAAGTGGTTCCTGACAATTGCCTGGAAAATATCAGGAGCATCAGCATTATTACAAGAAGTCCAAAAGCAATGAGAATTGCTTTCCGGTGGGTTGTGCATTCAAATCTGTTTATTCTCGTCACTTATATACTCCCTGCCTCTGAAAAAAAAGTATGCCGAACAGCAATAAAACAAACAATCTATCTATCTCCACTTCCCTAACCCAGATAAACTGGAAATTCGAAATTCGAAGCACTAAATGCGAAACAAATCCGAATTTCTAATATTCAAATGTTCAAAACATCAACACCACAGAAGTGGCATTAACTCTATTGTCAAAAGTTTAACTCTTTCCCGTTTAGATATTTGTATTTTTGTCATTCGATATTGTTTCGAGCTTCGAAATTCGATATTCGAATTTAAGTTTTGCAAGGACTTATCAGCCATAAAGAAATTCTTTTGCCATTTTTGCAAGAATTTTACAACTAAGACACTAAGATAGTTGTATCAGCCTGTCAATTCAAAAAACCGAGACCTTTGCAAAACGCCCCCTTCCGCCCAATTTCGGCGTCAGGTTCAAATATCAAGTTCCTTGATCGGGCCGGAGTAAAAGAACTTGCGGAGTATGGGAAAAATCTGAAATAGTAGCAGGATAGTGATATGGAAAATGGTGGAGATGAGGGGGATCGAACCCCTGACCTCGGCATTGCGAACGCCGCGCTCTCCCAACTGAGCTACATCCCCAACCTGTATATCAAGATAAGGTAACATATATTAACCTTAATATTCGTGTCAAGAAATAGTTGATCCCCAAATCCACCGCCTCCTTGCTGCATTATACGGCCCGTTCAGGGAACGGGCCCTACGGGAACAGCTAAGGAAAGAGGCGCAAGGAAAAAGGATCAAGGAAAAACCTTTAGCCTTTGGTTCTCAGTCCTCATTGCTCATTGCTCAGCCCTTGCGGCTTTGCTGCCTTAGGTAAAGGTCTCATGATATCAGCTTAAGGAATCTCGCTTTTTCGTAAACCTCCTCGGCCTTTTCAGTAAGACCCTCCGAGTTGAACAAATCGATGAGAGCTATATAGTAAAACGGATTTTTCGGATCAGCATCGATAGCTTTTTCATACATTTCAATCGCCATAGAGTGATGGTGATCTTGAGCGAGCGTATGCCCCAATCTATTGTAATAAGCACCCCTGGATTGAGGATTAATCCTGATGGCATTTTCATACGCCTCCTGTGCTTCATCCAGTTTGCCCTGTTTGACCAAAATATCACCAAGATTACAGCAGTGAAGGGGTTGATCAGACTGACAGTCGAGTGATTTTCTCAATGCATCTTCAGCTCGGTCGTATTGACGAACCTGCAAATAGGCATTTCCCAATCTGTTATAGAATGTGTGCGCTTCCGTGGGTTCGATCTCAATTGCTCTTTCATAAGCTTCCTCAGCTCCGCCAAAATTCCCTGCCGCAATGCAGGCATTGCCAAGATAGCAGAAAAACATGGAAGAATCAGGCTCCATCCGTGTGAGGAGTTCAAATACTTCAAGGGCTCTTTCTGTTTTGCCGGCCTGAAGGCAGGAATTACCCAAAGTATCTAAAAGCGCCACATCTTCCGGCTGGGAGACAACGGCTCTCTCGCAGAGATCGACAAGCCCGTCATAGTTACCTTCATCTCTATATATCCTGACCATTTCATCAAAGGCAAAACCGGTAAAAACTTTTCTTCCAAGCTCTTTTTCCAGAAGTTGCTCGAAATATTTCATCGCCTCGGCCGGTCTTCCACTATCCCTGTAAGCCCAGGCTAAAGAAAAAAGCAGGGAATCATTCTCGGAATCCATCTCTATCAATTTTTTGTAAAGGTCAATGGCCTCATCATAGCGTTTTTCTTTCATATACTGATCGGCCAGATCATAAAACGCATCAGAATTTGTTATATTAGTCATGATTCAGATAATAGACTCCTCTTTGATTGATTAAATGTCGGGAACGGCGGAATTTTATATTTTAAAAATGATTTGTCAACGGAAATATTGATGATCACCCTAAAAGAAACGTTTATCAAGGGGATCAATCTTTTCGAGAACATCTATCATCTTACCGTGTATCCTTCCATTTGAGGCGAGTATGTTCGGAGACTCAAGATGATACCCGTCCCCGGAGATCTGAGTCACCTCCCCTCCCGCCTCCTTCACGAGCAGCCATCCTGCGGCAGTGTCCCAGGGATGCAATTTAAGTTCCCAGAATCCATCGAAGCGACCCGCTGCAACATATGCCAGATCAATTGCCGCAGAACCGGCACGTCGGATGGCCTGTGCTTTCAAGGCCATGCCGTTAAAGTAGTTGAGATTATTATCCGGATCCTGGCTGATGTCATAGGGGAATCCCGTAGCGAGAAAACTCTTTACAAGTTCCTCCGTCTTTGTAACTTTAATTTCTTTGTTATTCAAAAAGGCTCCCCCACCCTTTTCAGCAACAAACATCTCCTGTAATACTGGATTGTAAATAACCCCTGTTATGATCTCTCCATCTTTTTCCAGGGCAATGGATACACAGAAAAATGGGAAACCATGGGCATAGTTGGTCGTTCCATCAATAGGATCTATAATCCACCTGTATTTAGAACCTTTATCTATCCCTGCAGATTCCTCCGCAAGGATATCATGGTGAGGAAATTTCTGATTGATCCTGGAGATGATCATCTCTTCAGCGAGCCTGTCAACCTCTGTTACAATATTGATTTCTCCTTTATAATCGATTTCATGCTTCCCATGAAAACGTTCCGTTAGAATTGTTCCTGCTTCTTTAGCAATAGATACGGCAAATTCCCTGTAATTATCCACACTCTTTTCCTTCCTAAGGCAGCAAAGCTGCAAATCCGAATATCGAATATCGAAATACGAAACAAATCCGAATATCAAATAACAAATTTTCGAAACAGTTTTGGACATTCGAGTTTAAGATTTTGATATTGTTTCGAATTTCGTGCTTCGGATTTCGAATTTACTTTCTGCCAATATCTGCGCAAAAAACGCAGTTGTTGTGAATAAAGACTCTAAATGTTTTAACTGGACAATTTTAATACGCTTTTGTCAACATAAAAAAGAGGATTTAAAGCTTCATCCCCTTAACTTCTATAGTTGCATAATTTTCTGCCGGAGAAAACACCAAATTTATAATGAGCGATCTCCCCAATGGCCTCGTATCAACTTTTTATTGCGTACAGGCAGAATTAGTGTTAAATGGTGCAGAATTCAATACATTTTGTACCATTAAAATATCATGGATCCTATTAAACCGAACAAAAATACAGAGGAAACAGGCCCCGATTTAAAAGCGGTCAGGGAAGAAAAGGGGTTAACCTTAAAAGAGATATCTCACCGCACAAGGATCAGTGTCTCCATTCTCGATGCCATTGAAAAGAAAGAATTTCAGAAACTTCCCGAAGCAGTCTACTCGAAAGCATTTATCAAATCATATGCCCGGGAGCTTGATATTGATAGCGAAACAATTATTTCTCTTTACAGCGGCTATCTTGAAGAACTTGAAGCATCAAAGGAAACTAATATTGTTGAAGAAAAAAGCTTATGGTCCAGGCCCCTCTATAAGGTATTTGCCTGGGTTGGAGTCGCTCTTTTTGTTTCCCTTATTATTTTCATAATTTTCTCCGGCAATCATAAAGAAACCCTTGAAACTGCCACGGCTCCTTCTGTTGAAGTAACCCCCCCCCATAAATCAATCGAGACTGTGGGCGCCAAAACCCAAACACAGGAGATCAGCAGTCAAATAACGAAGGAAAAAGCCTACACTCAAACCATCGACGAGGGGCAACCTGACACACCGAAGACAGAGGACACTGAAGCTGCACTTCAAACAGAAAACAGCGAACAAACGACCACACAACAAGCAGAAACAGTGATAGAGGATAAACCCTACACTTTAGACATAGAGGCAACCGAATTGTCCTGGCTGGAGATCATTGAAGATTATAACCCACCCTATGAAGTATTATTGAGACCGGGAGAAAAGCTTACGCGAAAAGCGCGAGAAAAGTTTATTGTTTTTATCGGTAATGCTGGAGGGGTAAATGTCAAGTTCCAGGGAGAATCTGTCGGTCACCTTGGAGAACATGGTAAGGTCATCCGCTTAATCTTGCCTGGACACAATGTTACTAATTGAAGTTACATTTGACAAAAACCTTGTAATGTTCTAAGTTCACTAAAAATAACAGGGAGCTAGTAGTTCCCTTTTCAAGAGGTACGTAAAGTATGTTCGGTATAGGAATGCCCGAGTTAATTATTATATTGGTTATTATCCTGATCATTTTTGGGGCCGGAAAGCTCCCCGAAATAGGTGGAGCCGTCGGCAAAGGCATCAAGAACTTCAAAAAGTCATTCCAGGATCAGGAAGAAGTAGAAGATACCAAGGATACGAAAAAAATAGAAGAAAACGATCAGTAATTTTTAGAACGGGACATCGTCTTCGGATATTCCTGGCCCTTCATAGGATGAAGCGCTGTTGTCTGGTTCTTTAATCTGATCGGATCCCTGCTCTTTTCGCTCAAGCATCTGCATGTTTTGGGCAACTATTTCTGTTGTATATCTTTTGTTACCATCCTTGTCATCCCAGGATCTTGTCTGAATTCTACCATCTATGTATACTAACCGTCCTTTAGACAGATAATTGCCGCATATTTCTGCCAATTTCCCGAAAGTAACAATCCTGTGCCACTCTGTCCTCTGAACTCTTTCACCACTTTTATCTCTCCACTGCTCGTCAGTGGCTAACCTGAAATTTGTTACCATGGCGCCTTCTTGTGTATATCTGACCTCGGGATCGGCCCCCAATCTGCCGATCAAGATAACCTTGTTGACCATTTTACCCTCCTTTTTCACATTAAATTGCAGTCAAGGGATAATACACAAATTGAATTCTCTTGGCAAACTAATTATCTTTAAAAATTCATGGAGCACTTACCACGTCTGGAATATTCAATATTGACTTCCCCTGTATTATCAAGTACAAATAATTAAAATATACAACGAAAATCCTGAAACGAGAGGAAAAAATTCCATTTGAATCTGTGGGAAGGAATATTACTTGGTATCATCCAGGGTTTGACGGAATTTTTACCTGTCAGCAGTTCGGGTCACCTGGTCATTGCCCAGAGTTTTATAAAAGGTTTCCAGCAGCAGGGCGTTCTTTTTGATGTTATGCTTCATTTCGGAACTCTTTTAGCCGTGTTGTTTTTTTTCCGGAGAGATATCTACGATATTCTGGAATCACTGGTGCCGAAAAAATGGCTTAAAAACCCTGAAAATGATGAGATTTTAATATCCAGCAGAAGAAAAGTTGCCCTTTTAATCATTACAGGAACAGTATTTACGGGTATTATCGGGTTATTTTTTAAAGATGAGATTCATCGCCTCTTTGAGTCTGTAGAGATTGCAGCTGCCATGTTACTTGTCACGGGATTACTGCTGTTTCTTGCCGACAGAATGAAGAATACCCCAAGAACGGAAGGCGACATGAATATGACCGATGCCATTATTATCGGAATTGTTCAGGGCATGGCTCTCATTCCGGGCATATCGAGGTCTGGTTCTACAATAGCCTTTGGCATGTTCAGAAAAATAAATGGCGAGACAGCGGCAAGGTTCTCTTTTTTACTTTCCATACCTGCCATACTGGGAGCAACAGCTCTTGAACTTAAATATGCTCAATCCGTTTCAGCGGGTGATATGATTGTTTATATTGCAGGAATGATTACCGCCGCCTTTACCGGTTTTTTTGCGCTGAAACTCCTCTTCTTCATTATCAAGAAGAGAGAGCTTAGAATATTTGCATATTACTGCTGGTTATTGGGAATAACCACTCTAATTTTGAAGGCCGTCTAATATATTCACATGAAACAGGAAAAGCAGGAACATAAAAGATCAAAAGAAATAGCCGGGGTGATATTACTTGCCCTGTCCCTTTTTCTCCTGTTGTGTCTTGTTTCATACAAACCTTCTGATCCTTCTCTTACCCATTATGTGACAGGCAAAGTAGCCATAAAAAACCTGGGCGGTTTTGTCGGGTCGTACATTTCCGACAGCCTTTTAAAATTATTCGGATTAAGCGCTTACTGGCTCCCCATTGTTTTTATATTAATATCATTTAAACTGCTCCTCAACAGGGTTTCCAAAATCAGTCCCGCATCTATCGTTGGTTTTATAGGCCTCGTGTTTTCTACAGCAACACTTTTATCCAGCAATTACAACTCGATTGCCCTGTTCGGAGTAACTATCAAATCGGGAGGGCTGCTGGGAACATTTTCCTCAGACCTACTGCACGCTTACTTCAACCATATCGGCACATACATCCTGTTAGTCGTTATCCTTGTGGTATCCCTTATGATTACTCTCAATCTATCACTGGTACTCCTGACTAAAAAGTTTCTCACATTGCTGGGAAGCGCTCTTTTGAAGTCAAAAACATTTCTTCTGATCAGAATTGAAAGACTCAGGAGAAAAAAGAAGATATCTAAAGAGAAAAAGATCAGGATAACAAAAGACATACCCGTTATTAAAGGCGAGCTATCCTCACAGGAGGAGAGGACACGCAGGAAAAAGGCCGAACAGCTTCCATTTGAATTTCTCCATCTCCAGGATGCCTATACCCTGCCCCCTCTAACAATCCTTGACAATGTGGAACGCAAAAACACGAAGATAAAACGGGAAAGCCTTATCATGAATTCCAGGATTCTTGAAAAAAAGCTCGCAGATTTCGGCGTGGAGGGAAAGGTTACAGAGGTAAAACCGGGTCCTGTCATTGCCATGTATGAACTTGAGCCGGCCCCGGGTGTAAAAATCAATAGAATAACCAATCTCTCCGATGATCTCGCCCTTGCAATGAAGGCGCAGAGTGTCAGAATTGTTGCTCCTATCCCCGGAAAATCAGTCATCGGCATCGAAATACCGAATTATGAAAGGGATCCGGTACACCTTAAAGATGTCCTCGATACTGAAGGTTTTATTAGCTCGAAAAACAAACTTCCCATCGTACTGGGTGTCGATATCGTTGGAACTCCCGTAATAGCAGACCTTGTCAGAATGCCCCATCTACTGATTGCCGGCACCACCGGTTCGGGTAAAAGCGTGTCTCTTAATTCAATGATTTGCAGCATACTTTTCAAGGCAACACCGGACGAGGTCAAATTCCTTATGATAGATCCGAAAAGGCTTGAATTGTCCGCATACGAGGGAATTCCCCATCTTTTACATCCAGTTGTCACCAATCCAAAAAAGGCCGCTCAGGTTCTCAGTTGGACCGTAGAAGAGATGGAAAGAAGATATAAAATCATCGGTGAATCGGGAGCCAAGAGCATCGAAAAATATAACAAATTGGTCGCAAAAATACTGGACGCAAAGGACGGACCATCTTACCTGGCAGGCAAGAAGAAAGACAAAGATGCAGATACGGCACACGACACGTCTGACCAGATGACAGAACAGGGGCAAGAACCTGAAGAAATTCCGTCAAAACTCCCCTATATAATAATTGTGATAGATGAATTGGCAGACCTGATGATGGTAGCACAGAGAAACGTTGAAGAATCTCTCACTCGACTCGCACAGATGGCCCGGGCGTCGGGAATCCACCTTATCCTGGCCACACAGAGACCGTCTGTCGATGTTATTACGGGAATTATAAAAGCCAACTTTCCCACCCGTATTTCCTTCCAGGTCTCGTCGAAAGTAGATTCCCGTACAATTCTCGACCAGCTCGGCGCGGAAAAACTTCTCGGAGCAGGGGATATGCTCTTTATACCTCCTGGAACGACGAAGATTACACGAATCCATGGCCCCTTTGTTTCTGACAGCGAAATCGAAAGGATCGCAGAGTTTGTTAGGAAACAGGCCAGTCCGCTTTACGATAATTCTATCTCAGAATACACCCCCGAATCGAGGAAAGGAATAAGGTCGGAAGAATTTGATGAAAAGTATGATGCTGCCGTTGAACTGGTTTCCGACCTCGGACAGGCCTCTATTTCTTTAATTCAGCGATACCTGAAAATAGGGTATAACAGGGCTGCCCGTATCATTGAAAGAATGGAAGCAGAAGGGGTGGTCGGCCCTTCCGACGGAGTCAAGCCGAGAAAGATACTGGCCAGAAAGTTACCGGAGTAAATTGGAACAAAAAAAAGCCCATATCGTAAGCCTGGGGTGTCCTAAAAATCTCATTGATTCCGAAGTAATAGCCTCCATTCTTTCCAGAGGCGGCTTTGAAATTATTCCCCACCCGGAAGAAGCAGATCTAATTCTTATCAATACCTGCACCTTCGTTCTCCCCGCCAAAGAGGAATCCATCGATGAAATCTTCTATATGGCCCGGATGAAAAAAGAGGGAAAATGCAAGCACCTTGTTGTTGCCGGTTGTCTGCCCCAACGATACGGCGCCATTCTCGAACAGGAAATCCCGGAGGTTGACCTTTTCCTTGGAACAGGTGAAATCCCGAAAATCGCCAACCTTATCAAATGCCTGGAGGAAGGAAAGCCGGAAGGACACCGCTCTTTTATTGGAAAACCAGACTTTCTTATGAACGCTTCCCATCCTCGCCTGATATCGACACCCTCATACAGCGCTTATCTGAAAATCGCCGAGGGATGCTCCAATCACTGTTCCTACTGTGTGATACCTATGGTGCGCGGCAGATTCAGGAGCAGGGGAATGGACGACATTCTGAAAGAGGCCGAGACCCTCGCCGAAGGGGGAGTAAAAGAGATTATCATTACAGCACAGGAAACGACGGCCTACGGAAGGAATTTAAAAGGGAAACCAACGCTTGCCACTTTGATGAAAGGAATTGCGTCCATCGATGGAATCAGGTGGATCAGGCTGCTGTACACATATCCGGTTACTATAACGGATGAAATTCTCGAGACTATTGCAGAAGAAGAAAAGATCTGTAAGTATATCGATATTCCTGTACAGCATATTGATGACGACATCCTTCAGTTGATGAATCGAAGGGATGATAGTAATTCAATAAGAGACGTCATACGGAAAGCAAGAAAAATCATCCCCGGTGTGGCATTAAGGACATCGCTCATCGTAGGATTTCCGGGAGAAACATCCGAAAAATTCAACAGGCTTCTGGAATTTATAAAAGAGACACGGTTCGATCATCTTGGCGTATTCAAATATTCACAGGAAGAGGGAACAAAAGCGGCAAAGCTTCCATGTCAGGTCTCTGAAGAGGAAAAAGAAGAAAGAAGGAATATCATCATGGAGGAACAGTCGATTATCTCCCATGAAATCAACCGGTCACTCACAGGTTCCGTTCACGAAATAATGATAGAAGAAAAATCCGACATCCCCGGATATACACAAGCCGGCAGGTTACGAAGACAGTCTCCCGATATAGACGGGGTCACCTATGTAAATGCACAAGAAAAGATGCCTGGAGATATTATAAACTGCAAGATCACCTCAGCCGATGAATACGACCTCTATGCAGAGGAAGTAGCTCCGTCACAAAGCTGAAACAACCTATAAGGAGTCATATAATGAAAACTTACACGGCAATCATTGAAAAATGTTCCGATACGGGCCTTTATGTCGGGTATGTGCCTGGATTTCCCGGTGCGCACTCCCAGGCGAAAACTCTTGATGAATTAAACGATAATTTGAAAGAAGTAATTGAAATGCTTCTCGAAGATGGCGATCCTGAACTTGAACGAAATTGAACATTTTTCAAAGGTCTCAGGATGTCCCCTTTGGAGGATGGTTCTTCAACTGTTCAATAACCTTTATTATGCTGAAAAGTGTTTGATTTACAGGCGTTGGAATTGCATATATTTTCCCCAGCTCGATCATCTTACCCGCAAACATTTCTACCTCGGTTTTACGTTTAGCTTCTACATCCTGCAGCATCGAAGTTTTCCCCTGGGGGGATAATTGCGATAGAAACGAATACCAGTTTTCTATATCTTCGTCGTAAATATGGATTTTCGCCGCGGCGGCAATGGCAACGACTTCCCGCATGGCAGAGTCCATGAGTTCTCTGGCTTCCCGAGATGTCTGGAAAACCCAATATGGTGCGTTCAATACCGCTGAAGTTTGATTAATCCCAACGTTGATCATGAATTTCCACCAGAGGATGCGAATCATATCATCGGGGGTTTCATATATAATTCCTGCTCTATCGAAAAGAGATTGTACCTTTTTGATTTGATCGGACAAAACGATATTCGTTGCTTCACCGAAGAATAACTTTCCCTGGGTTGTATAGGTCATGGAATTTCCCTCTCTCCCAGCATCGATACCAACCGCAACGGCGTATAATATCTTGTCCATCCCATAGACAGAGCCAATAAGCTCCTCACTGTCAATACCGTTCATGACAGATAATATAATGGTATTTTTACCTATACTGTTTCCCATATCCTGAATAGCTTCTGGAAGATGATGATTTTTAACGGCCACGATAATGAGATCGCTAGGCGGCACCTTATCCTCCGGACTAATAACCGGCACGAAATAATGTTTCCCATTGACGATCAAACCCTGTTCCTTCAGTCGTTCGTAACGTTCCCCTCCGGCTATAATAGATATGCAGTTTTTATCCATTTCCGAAAATTTACTGGCATAAAAGGCACCCATTGCTCCGGCACCGATTACTGAAATACTTTCAATTGATGACATCGTTTAATCCTCCTTGTATCAAGCCATCTTTTCAATTTTTCACATAAAGGGAGCTTTCAAACAATTAAAATGTTACCGCGATTTTAATATCTGTTTTAATGTAAACCACTTTCTGAAAACAGGCATGGCATTTCGAATGTCGTCCAGACTTTCTCTCGCGGCTTTTTCACCCTCCTCTATCAGGTGCATGGCATGAGAAAAATCAGTCCAGTGCAAATCTCCCACATCGGGACGGATGACAATATCTGCATCTCTCAGCTCATAATTTTCCAGTTGATGTGCCATGATCTCAACCGCTCTGTCATTTACATCTTTTGAAGTATGAAATTCCTCCTCTGTACAGATATCCTGGTCTACGGCCACGGCAATTACTATATCGGCACCTTCCTTCCTGGCCACACTGCTTGGGACAAGGCCGATAATACCACCGTCTGACAGATACATCCCTCCTTCTTTCAGGGGCTCAACAGCTCCGGGCACGGCACAGCTTGCCATCACGGCTTGTCTGAGAGGTCCCTCAGAAAAAATAACCTGCTTACCGCTCACCAGGTCCGTGGCAACAGCTCGAAACGGAAATCGTGTTTCCTCAATCTGAATATCGGGAATGAAATAATCGATCATGGCCTGGAAATCTTCACTGGAGAGAACGCCAGGCCTGAACATGGCTTGGGCCAGGAAAAAGCTGTTTTTCAAAAAGATTTCAATTTTTTGTGCGAGTCCATGATTCTCCTGTGAGCGACTGGCTTCAACCGCCCTTATTGCTGAGGATTGAAATTCGGGACTATTCAGGTAATCATTTACTTTTTCTACCAGTTCATCAAGGGACAGGCCACCAGCATAGGCTCCCCCTATCAAGGCTCCGGCGCTTGTTCCCACGAGTATATCAACAGGAATAGATTCCTCTTCGAATACCCTTAGCACACCTATATGAGCAAGCCCCCGGGCACCGCCACCTCCAAGGGCAAGGCCTATGCGTTTATCTATCCATTTCATATAATGAGATACCTAATGCGGCAAAGCCGCAGTTGTTGTGAATAAAGAATCTAATTACAGCTTAAACTTCCCTTTGAAATAAGTGTCCTTGACACTTTTTGCTTTTTCGGCAGCCCATTCCTCAAGGCCCATTTTTTTTATGAGGCACAGATTAAAAACTTTTGTGTTATGAGGAAAACTTGATGCTTTATCTGCGTAAGGATGGAGATAATCACACGGGAAATCAGAACACTCATAACAAAAATCCAGCCCCTTTTCCTGGGTACATCGATATACATTACAGGACTCACTCATGCTGAGGAAACCGATTATTCCATTTTCATTTCGGCAGCCTTTGCACTGGGCTTTTTCAACAGGTATCTTCAAATTTTCAGCAATTGTTTCCCTGAGCTTCTCATTCGAAGATGCCATATACATAGGACAATTAAAACAATCCAGACCACACGGTGCTGTCATATTTCTGTAATCCATGATATCTCCTTTCTAAATAGTCTGGTTAATCCAATATATTACACGGCTTCCTTCGCCTACATAAAAAAGCATGAAACATCGCTTAATCTAAATGACTCGTTTCACTTATAAATTGTCAATCAGCAAATGTCAATTTTCAATCAGACATGTCATGAAATAACTGCAATACAAAGAGAAAACTTTGCATAATTGCAGACCTGGTCATTGCGAGGAGCCCTGTCATACGACAGGATAAACTCCGCGACGAAGCAATCGCGAATGAAAGACTTTGACATTTTATAGTGTTTACCATATAGAAGACCGTTACAACTAACTTACATGTTTTTAAGGCCAGTCGTTATGCAAACAAAGGATGTCTTACAGCGCTACAAAGATGATCTTAGTGAAGTAGACAGGTTTCTGGAAAAACACTACAACTCGTACATTAATCTTATTCCCGAAATCACCGATCATATTATCCAAAGTGGCGGAAAGAGGCTCAGGCCTCTTCTGCTGATGATTTCATCCGATCTTTGTGGCTACAAGGGAGATAGACGCTATTCCCTGGCGGCGGTCCTGGAATTTCTGCATACGGCATCACTACTCCACGACGATGTTATTGACCATGCCGACACGAGAAGGGGGCAGCCCGCGGCAAATAACATCTGGGGAAATTCGGCCAGCGTCCTTGTTGGTGACTTTCTTTATTCACAGGCTTTCAAGCTAATGATTGAAGATGGGGACCCCTCCATTCAGAAACTCCTTTCAAGCGCCGCGGTTACGATGGTTGAGGGGGAAACAGCCGAATTAATGAAGTGTAATAATATTAATATTACGGAAGAAGAATGCCTTTCTGTAATAGAGAAAAAAACGGCCATTTTGATTTCCGCAGCCTGTACCACGGGCGCTATGTTGGCAAAAGCTCCGGAGACAACAATCGACGCATTGACCGAATTTGGAATGAAGCTGGGCATCGCTTTTCAGTTAACCGATGATACACTTGATTATGTGGCTGCAGAAGATGAATTTGGCAAGGCCATTGGAATGGATCTCAAGGAAGGGAAGATTACACTTCCGTTGATATGGGCACTGAAAAAATGTTCCTCCGCAGAGAAAGAGCTGGTAACAAAAATCCTTGCAAGTAAAAATATCAGCGAAGATAACATTATAGAAATCATTTCCCTGATTAACAAACACGGGGGCATCGATTACGCCCTCAATAAAGCGGAAGAATATATCAAAAAAGCAAAATCATCTCTTGAATCTTTTGACGATTCCATACCCAAAGACGCCCTTCTGGCAATTTCAGACTACATAGTAGCGCGAAGGTTCTAACCTGATCTATACAACATGAAGGCTGTAAGCCATCTCTTCCAATGCTTCGTCATCCTCCTCACGTATGATCCTCACGGCACAGGGTAAATATTCCAGAATATCACCTGCAGTTATTCCATCTTCACCACAATCTATGGCGGCCAGATCACCGGACAATCCGTGAATAAATACACCCGCTTTGACGGCATCATCTATAGATTGCCCCAAGCCAAACATGGCAGCAATGGTTCCCGTGAGGACATCACCGGATCCAGCCGTGGCCATCCCGGGATTACCGCTCATATTAATGAAAATACGTTCATCAGGATAACCGATCAGGGAATGGGCTCCTTTTAAGACGATAACAGAATTCAACTCCTTTGATGTTTTCTGAAGAATGTGAATCTTATCACGGTCTATTTCCTTTGCGGGTAGCTTTGTAATTCTCGACATTTCTCCAAGATGAGGGGTTAATATTGTTGCATCTCGTCTTTCTTTTATTATTTCCAGATCCTGACAGATTGCAGTGATACCATCTCCATCGATAAGTAGTGGTTTTTTTATCTCCTGTGCCAGTTCTCGTGCCAGTTGTTGTGTTTCCTCGTTAAGGGACAACCCGGGGCCGAGAACCACCATGTCCATTTTATCCGCAAGTTCAAGAAGTTGTTCTTTATTTTTCCGGGAAATACTACCCTCATTCGTCTGAATCTGGGGGATGAAAACAATTTCACTGCCTTTGCCGGCAATAAAAGGGGTGATTGAAAGTGGCGCGGCAAGGCGGGCATACCCTCCTCCTCCTTTGAGAAATGACATGGCGGAAAAATAGGGAGCGCCAAAATAGCTTGCGGCGCCTGCGATAAAGAGAACTTCACCAAAGTCACCTTTATGAGCGTTTTTATCTTTCGGGGGCAGGAAAACAGGTTCATTTGTTTCAACCTTGATGGCTTTTGCCTCGTACAGCGAAGGCGGAAAAGAGATATGCGTGACATATAATTTGCCACACCTCTCATATCCCGGATAGAGCAAATTTCCCCTTTTTGGGAGTCCGTACGTTACCGTATAATCGGCCTTTACGGCTACTCCCATAATTTCACCCGTATCGCCGTTAACACCGGAAGGGATATCAACGCTGAAGACCTTCTTTTTGCTTTCATTAATCAATTGAACAACTTCCCTGTAAATGCCATCCACCGCCCGGGTGAGACCCGTACCAAAAATCGCATCTACAACGGCATCACTATGGAGGATCTTCGCTTTTATAGATTCGACCGATTCAACTGTCTGAATTTCCAGGGGAATTTTTGATATAATGTCAAAATTCGTTTTCGCGGCACCATTGAGTTTGTTCGCATCTCCCAGAATATAAACTGTAACGTTACCGCCATCAGAATGGAGTTTTCTCGCGACAGCAAATCCATCCCCTCCGTTGTTTCCCATACCGCAAAAGATGGCGAATCTTTTCCCTTTGACTCCAAACTCATCCTGAATGACAAAACAGGTTGCAAGGGCCGCATTCTCCATTAAAAGCTCTTCGATGATGCCGTATTTTTCGATGGCATGTCTATCCATAGCTCTCATCTCATTTACGCTGCTCACCTTCATGATATACCCCCATTATTTCCGTGCCGTTGCTTCTCTACTAATTTCAGCGTTTCAGATCTTATATATCGCCCTTCTATCTGCCGGGCAGCCAACTGTGATGCCTTTTCACATGAAACGGCCATATCTTCCCCCCTATACAGGCGGTGAATAAGATAAGAAGCAAAAAAAACGTCTCCCGCACCAACAGTATTACGAATCAAATCTACGGGTTTTGCGCTATAACTTGCCTCCCCACCTGTCAAACTCCGGACAAACCCGCCGCGATTCCCTTTTGTTATGACCATTTCATCAATCCTGAAAGTTTGCATCAATTCGGGGAGATCCATGTTGCAGGCATTCAGTATCGTCTCAAGTTCAGTATCATCCGCCTTAACATATCGGGCACACGACAGGGCCTGGGCCAAATTGTCCGATACACGGCTGATAATTCGATCACCTTCCTTATACCTGACAAACCCCTGAACATCCATACTTACGATCAGCTTCTTTTCATTTATTAACGTTAAAGCTTCTTCCTCGATATCGCCAGGATGAAGTGCGCCTATATGCAAATGGCCGACGAGGTCAAGTATGTCTTTTACCTGCTTCGAAGTAATGGGATCTGCATGTACGGGCATTTCCTGCCAGCGATGGAAGCCCTCAATATGGTTGATAAAATGGGTCGTCCGTGGGGTATCGCCTGCAAAAACTCGAATGCCCTCTTCCTTTAATACATCAAGGATAGATTGATCCCTTTCCGCTATATTGGAAACAATAAAGGTTTCGATCCCGTGACGTCTAAAGGTAAAGCCTGCATACGTCACAACACCGCCAAGCTGGCGGACACTTTCTTCGCCCTTAACTACTGTATCAATCGTAGCAGAACCTATGATAGCAATCTTCGATACATTCATAACAAAAAATCATTGACAATAAGAACTTTAAGCGTATTTATATACCGTTAATATAAAGTTGATCAAGAAAAACAAATATTTTTAACCGATGTCACCGTAAAATATAATTTCGCCTTTTAATGCCTTACGTAAAGAAAGGATTTGTATGCAGCTATAAACACGCCCGGCACGTTTATTTCTCAAAAAACCGAATGCTTCTGCCTGAAGCAAACCGGCCAGATTCTTTCAGATCATCTTGCATTCAAAGCGCACAAAAAGCTTTACACCAGGAGTATTAATATACTAAAATAGCGAAATATTTTTCTGAACGACAGGATCATTAAATGATAAAAAACCCTGAAATACTGAAAAAATTTGAAGATTCTTTTATCCGGAAAGAAGGAAAGCCGGATTTTGCCCGTTCCTCAAAGCTTTTTGCACATATGTGGAATGAGGGAGTAAAACTTGGCGTACTACCCCTTAAAGAACCATTGGAAGGAATAGATGTAGATATAAGGGTCGCAAAGGCACTCAATTCATGTTTGAAAAAATCCTCTCCGGGATAGGCGCATCTCTCACAAGACATAAAATTCCCTACATGATTATCGGGGGACAGGCCGTCCTTCTCTATGGAGAACCCCGTCTCACCAAAGATATAGACATAACACTCGGCGTAAATATTAATCATCTCGATGAGCTTCTTGCCATTGCCCGGGAACTCTCCCTTAAACCGCTCCCCCAAGACGTACAATCATTTGTCAGGCAAACCATGGTACTTCCTGCATTAGATGAAAATACCGGTATAAGAGTAGACTTCATCTTTTCATTTACCCCGTATGAGACAGAAGCAATAAACAGGGCAAAAAAGGTGAAGATACTGGATCAGGATGTCAATTTCGCCTCACCCGAAGATCTCATAATCCATAAAATCTTTGCAGGAAGACCAAGAGACATTGAAGACGTGAGAACTGTTCTTCTGAAAAATCCGGAGATTAAAGTCCAGTATATACGCGAATGGCTGATAGAATTTGATCAAGCGTCAGATGAAAAGAAATTTCTCAAAACATTTGAAGAAATTCTCGAAGAAAAATGAAAAGCTATGGCTCACACCATCTGGATACTCGAATCAATCGACGACAATAAGTTTCCCTACCTCCTCACCATACGGCAGGACGGAAGAGCATTGCTCCGGCTGCGTGTCCAGGAGAGATGGCCCGGGCAAAAGGGACATGTCTTTTGCGTACGCGAAGAGGATGATGCCGGCAGGTGGACGATTGAAGAAGTTGAGCGGGTGCCCGTCGTATCACTCAGGCGATACGGAAAGCGTCTCGCCGTCGTCCTTGACAGGCCGAAAAACAAACGATGCGATTTTCTCTTTCTCACCAAAAAATACAAAACCAGGGAGGGAGAATACGAACAGATCTTCTGGAGAACGGAACGGGGACTAAAGGAACGAAAACCAAGAGTCAAGCTCTCGACTTACACGAAGAGCAAACTCACAGTAGCAATCGACTCTGCTGAACGGTATCCCTGGCGATTTCCCGAAAGTACCGTTGAAAGGGAACAGCTCCCCGTCGGTGATTACGCGTTGAAAGAGGGCAACAGGATCGCGGCATTGGTGGAGAGAAAGACCCTTGATAATCTCCTCGCCGAATTCGGCCGGATGTCCATCTTCCACCAGCAGTTAAGCGAACTTGAAACGTACCGGAATTCGGCTCTTGTTATCGAAGCAAACTACTCCGACTTTTTAAATCCCGACAAGATGAAATATTATCCCCCAGCTTTTACTGCAAAAGCAATCGCTGAGTTACATGCCTTTCACCCAAATTTATCAATTGTCTTTGCCGGAAACCGCAAACTTGCCAGGGAATGGACCTTCCAGTTCTTCACATCAACCACGGCCCATCAAGAAGACACCCCGCATCACAAAGTATCTGAAGTCATGACACGCTACGGGAAAACGCCTGAAACAACCGGCGGCAGTTACTATGAAATAAGAGAAAGTATTGAAAACGTATTCCCCAATGAATTTACCATAGCAATGCTGCGAGAATCATTCCCCGACATCCCCGAAGCGACCCTCCAGAGAGTACTGCGAGACATGAAAAAAGAAGGAATCATTGAACCCCACGGAAGGGGCAAAAAAAGCTACTGGTCGAAAACTCTGAAAAATGTATAAGACTTCCACGAACGTGCCGATATGCCGAAGACGACCTCATTCCCCTGCATAGAACCGTAGACTTCCTGACCATTTTCATGTCGCCCCCCGTGCGGGGGCGTGGATTGAAACAAAAGAAAGGAGCCTGGTAATGCAGCTATATGAGTCGCCCCTCACGCGGGGGCGTGGATAAAGCCCGCCGTTATTTACAATATCCATTTTGGATTTCTTTTCTCATCTCTTTGCATGTTGTTCGCTGTGATCATTATCCCCCTGCTCGGCTTCCTCGGCACTTTCTCCGTCAACTTTGAAATCCCAAATTACTGGGGGATAGGGAAATCGGTATCCAGAGGGTTTGGGAGGGTTGTTAAAAAACAGCTTGACCAGACCTCGAAATAGATGTATCGGTTATTAATGCACAATAATAACCGATGAAATGGTTAAATTACATGAATTTGACATCTGAGCAAATAATCGAAGTCCTGGTTGAATCCAATTTCTGGCGGCAGGATCAAGATAGCGGCATTGAGCGGAGTAGTTATCTGCAACGATTAACCGATCTGGCACAGGAAGGCATGGCTGTAACCATCATAGGTCCCCGCAGGAGCGGAAAATCGACCATAATGTATCAACTAATCAAGAGGCTGGTTGACGGTGGCGTTCCCCGGGAGAATACATTACATGTCAATTTCGAAGATCCACGGTTCTATGGTGAATTGAATCCTCAATTTATGACGAAGCTTTTCGATGCCTACATGATGGTTTTAAGGCCAAAAGGAAAGGTTTATATCTTCCTTGACGAGGTTCAGAATGTTGCTGGCTGGGAAAAGTTCGTCCGTTTTTTAGTAGATCAGCAAGAACATGCAATCTATGTAACTGGATCTTCATCGAGTCTTCTGAGCAAAGAGCTTGGAACGCTTCTTACAGGACGGCATCTTGATTTGACGATTTATCCGCTCAGTTTTGGTGAATTCCTTTTCTTTAAAGGTATTAAATCTGATAATCAGCTTGACCTGCTGAGCCAAAAGACAAAAATCAGACGGTTGGTTGGTGAATATCTGAGATGGGGAGGTTTTCCGGCCGCTGTTCTGGGGAAAAACAAGCAGGAAATATTGCTTAATTACATGGGCGATATACTGAGCCGTGACATTGTTGAGAGATACAATATCAAGAAGGTCGATAACCTGAAAACACTTTCAAAGTATTATATGACAAACAGCGCCTCCCTTATATCTTTCAACAGCATAAAAGGCTTTATAAATATGCCCGTTGATACCGTTGAAAGATATTCTGAATACTTAAATAACGCATTCCTGTTTTTCTACCTCAAGAGATTTTCTTATTCTTTGAAAGAACAGGAAAAGAATCCCCGCAAAGTATTTTGTATTGATAGCGGCTTGAGAAATGTCATATCGGTGGGATTTAGCGAAGACAGAGGAAAAGTTCTGGAAAATGTTGTTTTCCTGAAGTTTTTACAAAGGGGGAACGAAATATATTATTGGAAAGACAAACAGGGCTATGAAGTCGATTTCGTCGTCGTTGAAGGAGGGAAGGCAACTGGCGCTTATCAGGTATCATATAGCGTGCGAGAGGCCAGAACCAAGACAAGAGAGACCAATGCCCTGATAAGGGCCCTTATATATTTCGATCTGAAGGAAGGTACTATAATAACGGAAAATCAAGAGATGGAAGAGACGCTGAAGGGATTTCGAATAAGGTATCTGCCTATATGGAAATTTCTTTTAAGTTGATATTGGACGGTGTTCCACGGATTCGCGAAAATCCCCGATTCCCGGATAATCGGTAAGTCGGTGTCGCTGGGGGTTTGTGACGGTAAAGAAAATTTGAGGTTTTTATGGATTCAGATCAATATGTTATAGGAGAACAACTTCCGCTTTTTCAGGACAAGTATATGCTGGTAAACGGCGGTTCACTGGAACTGAAAAGGCTCAATCTGGATGAGGCAAAAAAGGCATTCCAGCGTTACAAGGATCTATATAAAGACGGCGGCAAGGTTGACAGTAAACTTAAGATTACCGAGTTTCTGATCAAGGGTTTTTCAAATACCCCGGGCGCCGGACCGGATGAGCCTGTCTATTTGTACGGATTGCGGTATTCTTTTGAAGACTATGTGAAATCTATAGGGTTTGAATCTGAGAATATAATTTCAGAAATCAAAAGCTCTCTTTTCCAAAAGGTACTCGATGCGATCGATCGTTGCAATCTGAATGATGCACCTTATCTTTCCGACAATATTCCCATGGGTTATGTTTATATGCAAGCCGGCAGATACGACCTTGCCGTTGAATCCCTTCAGGCCTGTATTCTCACAACGCAAAACAATGCCGCGATTTATGGTTACCTTGGGGACGCTCATATATTGCGGGGTGGCGACCCGACCGTTGCCAGAAAGTGTTATCTGGAGGCATGTTTGATCAATCCTGCGCATATGGATTGGGACCATGTGAAGGACAAAGAACTTCTGAAATTAAGAGATCAGCTTATTGAAACATTCGATATGGACAATTCATTGGCTGCCGAATGGCTTCCAAATTATGCCTATATCCAGGGATTGTTCAAACCCAAAGCTATAAGACTGAATGAGGAACTCAAAAAGTTCGTGGACGAATATCTCGCATTACGAAAGGCATATTTAAAAGAACCGACATCTGACCTTAAAGCGAAATTATTTATCAGGGCCATTATTCTCTGTGATAATGAGCCATTTATGAAACTTGTCAAGGGGATTGACTTCATAGATATTCGCAGGCAGATGAAGGAAATGAATCCTTCCTTGTTTTCCAGGTATATGAAGCACATTGAAAGCAAGAATCGGCAAAAGGAGTAAGCCTGTATGGTTACAGACAAACTGGCGGAAAATAAGGATTGAAACACAATCGGCTCGCTGACTATAAGACCGACAACAAGTTGAAAAGGTACTTTCACCCCCCCCCTTTTTTTTCCTGTATACAGTTTTTATCGCCGTGTGACATCGCCAAATTTTTTACTTGACAATATTGTTTAGGGTCTATACTATAATGGCATGACAAAACATAAAGTATTCATAAATTTTGCGGAAACCTTCAATAGAATAATCAATAAATTTATCTCTATAGAGAAAAAACCACGGGATTTCGACACCGGTGATCTTCTATATCCTTCGGAAATCCATAATATAGAGATCATAGGGAGAAATCCGGGAATAAATGTGACAAATCTGGCAAAGACTCTGGGGGTAACTAAGGGGGCAGTTTCACAAATCGTCAATAAACTGGAACGAAAAAATCTTGTGGAGAAATCAAGAGACAATAATAATGAAAAAGAGGTCATCTTGAAATTGCAAAAAAAGGGGGAAATTGCTTTTAAAGGGCACGAAAGCTTTCATGCAAAATTTTATTCCGAAATCATGGATGAAGTGGATGATATGACCCCTGAACAAGTCGTATTTTTTCAAAATATACTTGTAAAGATTGATAAGTACTTAAGTACATATATGAAGAGATAAAAAATTTTGACCAAAAGGTTTAGAATCTAAACTATAAACATTAAAAGAGGAAAGTTGATATGAAAGAAATTTTAAGGAGTTTTGTGATTGTGGGAATGGTTTTAACAGGCTTGGCCTGTTGCAATCTGCTCAAGCCTGAATTTGTTAGTGCCAGGGAGGTAAGAATTATGGAAAATTCACTCAAAGAAACAGTAAAAGATATCACTAGAGACGCAAATACGCCGGAGGAAAAATTGGAAAAGATATTTTATTTCGTTCGGGACCAGATAGTTTTTGATTTTTTGGAAAACTCCTTGATGAGCGCCGAAGAGGTATTGGCTGTTGGACGGGGTTCCTGCATGCATAAGGCCGTCTTGCTTGCTGAAATGGCGAAAGAGGCCGGTATTCCCGTACGCCTGCATTTCATGTGGGTTAGCAAGGAGGCCTTACGGGACCTGCTTCATCCCTTGTCATACTTCTTCTGGGCAAGTCCGTTTCTCCACACCTATCCTGAAGTGAAATTAAACGGCAGGTGGGTACCGATGGAGGCTACATTTGACAGAGAACTTCATGAAATCCTTTTGAAAAAGAATCTGAATTTTGCCAGGTATCCGGAGAGGAAAGACATATCAATCCAGTTTTCAAAGTCAGGTGTTACAGGGGCACAACAGCTCACGGCGGTAGAAGGAAGAGATCCCTTTTATGCCGACGACCTTACTCCGCTAAAAGAGATGATAGAATCTCTCCCGAAGTTTAAGAAGAAATTGCATCCATGGGCACTTCGCCGTTCCAGCGGATGGCTGAATCAAAAAGTGAGAAAACCGTAGGAGTTGAAGCAAAACAAGAATTTATGGAGTAAATTATGACAGCTACATCCAACCACTTTATCGAATCTTTCGTTCGGATGAATACGGAATTGTTTCCATATTCCATTATCCTGCCAGTCATTTTCGCAATTGGGACTTTATTGTTTGCCTTTTTATGCTTTAAAAGGCCAGGCGCCGAAAGAAGCGCTCTGCTGAAAACATTTCTTGCCTTGATCTATATTACTTTCGGGATAGCTCTTTGGATTTATTTAAGACCGCTGAATCCAAAACTTGGTTCGTTCTCTGCGGTGGGGAATTGGTTGCTCTCGCTTCTGTTTTTAGCCGACGCGTTTTGGTGGAAAAAAATAATATTTCAGATACCTCG